>Ga0209717_1000034_pt1 | contig 168144 bp, 167 predicted proteins | sample AD_UKC048_MetaG_FD_184418 | JGI IMG/M metagenome (GOLD analysis project Ga0209717, IMG submission 184418) | Active sludge microbial communities of municipal wastewater-treating anaerobic digesters from USA - AD_UKC048_MetaG (SPAdes) (version 2) | ecosystem: Engineered > Bioreactor > Anaerobic... | reverse complement strand
CAAATCCGGAGTCCTGTCTTCACGGCAGTAAGAATGTTCTGTCCCGTTAAGCTGATAATGGGATTTAATAAGCGAAGGGTCTCCGTTATACTTGGTTTTAAAATACTGCGATACCCTGAAAGAGTTGTCCTGGGCAAGCTGATGATTTAAAGTTCCGTATAACACATAATCATAGCCCTGCCTCCACGCGTGGCGTATTGCGTCCCACCACCAGGTGCCGGATTCCATTGCCCACGTGCCGGGGCTCCAGGAAGTACCGTCATAATTACACCAGTTGGGCTGTAACCCCGTATAGATACCAAGCGCGCTGTCATAAGTCATAGCGGAATTATAGTAATATTTTACTATTGTGTTATACGTCCTGCTTGCAACGCTGTACCACCTTGTAACGCCGGTATAATCGCCTATCATTCTGTAAGTGTATGGCGCAAAGTAAGACGGATTTCCGCCGTCCCATCCGTCGCCCGGCCTTATGTCATTTGCCGCGGTGATTTCATACTGAAGCACTTTTGCCGCAAGCGCTATTGCTTCATTGCGGTAATTAATAGCACCGCCGCTTCCCCACTGCTTGTCCGCCATCATAAGCGCCTGCACCACATCCTGGTCAGCGTCAATTGCGGCGCCGCCGCTGTCACAGTAAGGTATCTGCCAGTTCATAAGGCCGTTGCCGTCAAGATGGTTCTGATAATAATTCCACATACCGTCAAAATACTGTTTTGTGTTATTTGTGGATGATGACATATAAACGCATACAACCATGCCGTAAGCAATACCTTCTGAAACGGTATCATTTTCAGGGCATCCTTTATGAATTGTATTTCCCGTTTCTGTCCTCTGCACGCGCCACTCGCCCGCGGCGCAGTTTGTCTGCGTCAGATATTTCGCGCGCCACTTGTCAAACCACGCCTGAACATGCGTGTTCATCTGCGCCTGGGTATAATTATTGGGTTTTAATCCATAAGGATATGTCTGTCCCTGCGGAAATGGTAAATTGCAGGTATCAGCAAATGCGGAGGTATGTATTATAATAAGAAATAGCGTTCCAATAATAATCCGCAGTTTTAGCAAGTTTTTAGTCATAACAACCTCTTTTATTTAATCGGTTAACCTTGTAATTATACCTATACTTAAAAGATTAGACAAGCGGTTTTTATGGAAGTTTCGGGGGAAAAAGCAGAGGGACGGATGCACAGAGGGTTGGAGGGTCGGAAGTAAAAACCAAAAGACAAACATCGAAATTCGATATTCGAAAATTCGAGTAAAACCACAGGGGTTGGGTGTGTTTTTTCAGTGCGTGCCGCGTAAGCATAGTATGTAAACGGCAGGGGCTGTGTAATGCGGCGCCGGCATACATGTATGTGCCAAGAGATAACGACTGCCAATGAATTAACACAGTGCTGATTGCAAACTTAATCGGATACAAGCACACCAGTTTGCGGCGCGTGCTGAAAAAATATACCCAAGCCCTGTAGGGCCGATGGCCGGATGCACGGAGGGACGGAGGGTCGGAAGTAAAAACCAAAAGACAAACATCGAAATTCGATATTCGAAAATTCGAGTAAAACCACAGGGGTTGGGTGTGTTTTTTCAGCGCGTGCCGCGTAAGCATAGTATGTAAACGGCAGGGGCTGTGTAATGCCACGCCGGCATACATGTATGTGCCAAGAGATAACGACTGCCAATGAATTAACACAGTGCTGATTGCAAACTTAATCGGATACAAGCACACCAGTTTGCGGCGCGCGCTGAAAAAATATACCCAAGCCCTGTATGGCCGATGGCCGGATGCACGGAAGGTCGGAAGATAAAAGGACAGCGGTTTAAGCTATAGGCAGTTAAGCAAAAGCGAAAGACAAAAATTTTTATGCTATCGCTTATGCTTAATTGCCTATCTGCTTATTGCTTAAAACTTTTCAGCTTAAAACCATTTCCCATTCGCTTACTTTGTTGTCGCCAAAAAACAGGCACCCTTTATTCATATAGCTTCCGTCCTGCCTGAATTCAAAGGTTTCAAAGCCCGTATATTTGTTATCCGTTGATATGTACGTGGAAACAATATATGTGCCTGCTATTAAAAACTTTCCCTTAAAATTCCCGCTGGTTGGGTTCTTTGACTCCCATTCGGTTTCATGCCTGCCTTTTTTAACCGGCTTTACGTGGTAAATATTTTTAAGTTCAAGCATTTTATTCGCTTTTACCGGAAGCCTCATCGTGGTCTCTATCGTAATTTTCCCCTTTTTGAACAGCACCTCTGTTTCCCCGGTTGCCTTTATCTTTCTGCCCTTCTCATCAATATACGTGCCTTTCGCGCTCCAAAGCCTCTGTTCTTCAAGAAAAATTCCCGCCATTTTTACCCTCCTTATTATATTCTTCCGGTTGATGTAACTATCTCTTTAATCCTTCCGTTTATCTTCAGATCCTGCATTTCTTCCAGCGAAAGCGGCATGACAATGGACCAGTTTTTGTCAGCCACGCTTCCGGGTATGTTTATCCTTGTGTCGTGTATATCCCATTTGTCAAAAGTATCGCCCAGCGAAAGCCAGTCCACTATAAGCTGAATGGAGAATACGGATACCGTTTCATTGGCTTTTACAAGCGCGGCTTTTACAAGCTCTTTATCAGTACAGCCGTCATTACATCCCGCGAACTGCAGAAACTTCTTTTTTTCAAACGCAGCTTCCCTGAACATGTCATAAAACATCCACGCCTTGTCGCGCGTGGAAGAAAGCGCTTCAAGCACATCTTCGGGAGTTTCAAGTTCTGCCTTAAACCTTATTCTTGCCGCACTTTTTGAAGCCGGCTGAAAAAGCGCTTTTTTTACCGCCGCCGGTTCAAAATTATTTTCCCCGCACAGTTTATCAACCAGAAGCGCGTCCACTGTGCCGCACTCTTCTTTCCACCACAAAAGAAACGGGCTTGTATCGTGGCTGGAAATTATGGCGGATGAATTTACCCTGTACTGTTCCGGTTTTTTGTAGTCATAAGTGTTTCCCCAGTCGCGGGTCCAGCGCTGCACATCCATGCCCGGTATGCCGTATTCCAAAAGCGTCTCATACGAACACACCGGCACAACTCCCAGGTCTTCGGCGCACGGAAGCATATCGCAGCTGTTAATCATTGCGTCAAGTATCTTCTGCCCCGCTTCCTTCCACTTGTCCTCTTCCGGCGGGTCAAAAACACCGTTTAATCCGTACGTGTTATCGGGCTCGTTTGTACTTATGGTCCAAAGCCTGAAAAGCCCCACAAAGTGGTCAATGCGGAACATGTCATAGAAATTTTCCGAATATTTCACTTTTTCCTTCAGGTAATCAAAACCGTGTTTTTCAATTCGCTCCCAATTATACGGCGGCATTCCCCATTTCTGGCCCTTGGCAAAGTACATGTCAGGCGGCGCGCCGGAGCTTAAATTCAATTTGAAATAATTCTGGTTCGCCCACACATCAGCGCTGTCGCGCGATACAAGAAAAGGTATGTCGCCCTGTATAAACACGCCTTTGTCGTTGCAGTACTTTTTTGCTTCCTTAAACTGCAGGTAAAGTTCATACTGAAGCCATCTGTAAAATTCAAAAGCCGCGCTTTCCTTTTCGCAGAAAAGTTTTACCGCGTCTTCTTCCCTTAACCTGTACTGTTCTTCCCATTCGGTCCAGCTTTTCTGTTCATACTTATCCTTTAACGCTTTATATGCCGCGTAATCGTCCAGCCAGAATTTATTTTCACCGGTGAATTTTTTATAGTTTTTATCTTCCGTGTCAAAATCAGAAAATATATTAAATAATACCTTTAACTTTTCGCCCTTAACTTTATAATTGACCCTTTTGCTTCCGGCCGGGAATTTTTTCTTCAACTTTGCAGTTTCCGCTTCGTGTTTTTTATTGCCTTTGATGTCATCAATCCTAAGATACATAGGGTCAAGCGCGAAAGTGCTCTGGCAGTCATAAGGCGTAAAATTAAAACCCGAATCATTCATTGGCAATAACTGAATTATGCTTAAACCTGTTTTTTCGCACCAGTCAGCCAGCAGTTTTATGTCCGGTATTTCGCCTATTCCCGTGCTGTTTTTGGAGTATAAGGAGAATAAGGGCGCCAGTACGCCGGCCCTTCTTTTTGCGCCGAAGCGTTCCCATTTATCGGCTGTTTTGGATTTTAAGAATATTCCGTACGCGTCTTCCGGGTATAAAGGCATAAAACCTCCATCAGTGATATGTCATACGGTGATATTATACAGAGCATGCGGGAATTTGTATATTATTAATTACTGCGGCAGGTATTAAAAAAACTCTGAATTATCCCATTATTATTGCTATTAAATTGTCCCATTTATTGTGAAGCGCGTCCATGTCGGACAGCCTGAAAAAATCCCTGTTATAAAGATGATAAAGGCGGGCTTTTGTCTTTTCCCTTAAATTATTTTCGTGGGCCGCCTGTTTCTGCCTTATTACCGCAATTATCGCTTCCGCGGTAATACCCTGTATTTTTCTGCCGCTGCCGTCTGTTAAAGTCATATAAACACCTTCTCCCGTTTACGGCTTTTTACTTCCTATCTATATGTTTTATCCTGTCCATCGCGTCAGCTATGTATTCAAGGCCGTATTTCCACTTTTTTTCATGTACATTCAGCCCGTCAAGCTTTTCTTCAATGTCTTCCGCCCGCCTTTCGCTTAAGGTTTTCGGGTGGTTTTTCTCTTTTCTTATTTCCGCCTGCGTTTTGTAGAACAGCATCTTCGTCACCCCCTTTTGGGTGATTCCGCTTCCTGCATATAAATTATACCTCTTATAAATGGCAATAGCAAACCCGATGCCGCTTGTTTTTAAAAGGGAAAATCGCCGCCTGAAGATTTTTTTTCATTTTTCACGGGCTCTATTTTCCATTCGCCCGGCCTGTAAGCTTTTACCGGATCACCGGCCGCTCCCTGTTTCTTAAGCCCGTCCACAAAAATGGCTTTATGCGGCACTGCCGGGCATACATATTCGCACGCACCGCACCCTATGCAGATATCAGGGATAATTTCAGGGGCCGCGATGCCGTTATTCAGCACCGAATACACCGCCTTTGTGGGGCAATGTTCCGTGCATACCGTACATGGTTTGTGATCACTCCACGAAATGCAGTTTTCTTTTATCAGATTCACCCTGCCAAGCTGAACTGATTTTTTTTCTTTTATTGAAATATGTTCAAGGGCGCCTGCAGGGCAGACTTTCGCGCATTCATTACAGCTGTAAAGGCAGTAAGACGCGGAATAGTTCATAACGGGCTGCATAAGTTTTAACGCGCCAAATTGCAACATATCTGCGTTTATTACTTTCTGCGGGCAGGCGGAAACGCAGGCATGGCAAGCGGTGCAGTGCCTGTTAAAATGATGCATATCCCCGGCGCCGGGAGGCAATACTGCCAGGTTCTTTTTAACCGGCACGGATGATTTAAAGGCAAAAAGGTTTTTCGCGTAAAAAGTAAATCCCGCGGCAGCTGCCGTAAAAACAGCCAGTTTTTTAACTGTCTTTCTTCTGGAATTATCAGCTTTCGCGGGCGTTTCTTTTTCATATTTTATCGCGCCGTCTTTGCATGTGTTAATGCAGTTAAAACACCCGACGCACCTTTCAAAATCAACTTTTAACTCTTTTTGGCCGATGCATCCGGCTTTGCACACGCTTTCGCACCTGTTGCAGTGGGTGCATTTATTTTCATTAATTTTTATCTTATAAACCGATTTTTTCGCGATAAGCGAAAGCACCGCCCCTGTCGGGCACAGCGTATTGCAGAAAAACCTGCCTTTAAAAAACGCCGCTGCCGCGATAAACAAAACAAAAAAAACAGAATACCAAAAAACACCTGCAGATACAGCAGAACGAGATAAGAACGAAGCCGCGCTTCTTGACGCGGCGCTGTAAGGCTCCAGAACCGACATTACGGACACAAAACCCGCCGCATATGCAAGAACTGCGGCCGCCAGTATTATAAGGTGAAAGCCCCAGTAACTTTTTGAATATCTAAATTTATTTTTTGGATTAAATTTATACCTTAAAAATATAAAAAAATCCTGATAGATTCCAAGCGGGCAGACGGCAGAGCAGTATACCCTTCCAAAAAACAAAGCCGCGATAACCGTGACAAACACCGCGGCAAAAGAGGCGGCAGTAATTCCGCCTATGCTTTTTAAAAGCGCTGGCATAAACTGGCTTTTAGGGACAAACTGCAAAAGCGCGCCGTATTCGTGCACGGCGCCGGAAAAAAACACGGCAAAAAGCGCCGCGTAAAGAAGCGATACCGCTATTCTTATTTTTTTCAAAGGGTTATCCTTCTTATGTTTAGTGACTCAAGGTTCATCGTGCCGATTCCCTTTGCGTCAGCCAGCCTGATATATTCAATACCGGACGGGTCAACACCCGCCATCTTCGCGCCGGCGGCGTCGGACGCCACCATGTCTTTTGACATTAAAAGGCTTTTCATTAAAACCACATCATCTTTTGATACTCCCCTGGGGCCGTTTGATTTCATAACCCTGTAACAGTCCACAATATTCAAATCGGGTTTTCTGTACGCCGCAAAATCCGCTATGCACTGATGAAGCCCTGTCGCGTGCCAGCTCCAGCGGTTCCACACTATACCCATAAGGTTTTTCATTGATATGGTAAGGCCCGAAGAACCGTGATTTTTTAATACAGGCACATTTATAAAGACATCGCTTTCAGCGGCAAGTTTGTGAACTTTTGCCTCCTTAAGAGTTTTTGCACCAGGTACTTTTACATCAACATAATCCGCCTCAGACGCCGCTGACACCACAAGCGCGCCGGCTTTTTTGGCTGCTTCTTCAATGCCGCTGGTCTTATATGTTTTTTTCCAGTTGTCGCATGTGTGGTCAAACACATATACTTTTTTGGCGCCCGCATCCACGCAGCTTTTTACCACAGATGCCACCAGTTCAGGATTGGTGTTGCCGCCAAGTTCCGGGGTCACGTCCCAGCCTATATTGGGCTTTACCACAACGGTCTGCCCCCTGCGGACAAACTGCGAAATTCCGCCCATTGCAGCCAGTGCAGCCGCGTACATTTTTGACGGTGTGGAATTTTTAACTGCGACAAGGCCGGGCTGCGTCTTGCCGCCGTCATCCGCGCCGAACAGTTTTGACGCCGGAAGCATTGTATAAGCCCCTGCCGCAGCGGCGGCCTGAATTGATTTTTTTATGAATTCGCGCCTGTTCATTTTTTCACCCCTGATTATTTATTTTTTTAAAACCCTGCCCGCAAGAAGCGAAATTTCAAACAGCAGGTAAAGCGGCACAGCCACAAGCATCTGCGATATTACATCCGGCGGCGAAAAAACCGCGGCAATTATAAATATGGCGATAATTATATAAGGCCTTGCTTTTGACACAGTTTCATGTTTAATTATACCCGCTTTCATAAGAAGAAGCATCACAAGGGGAAGAAGAAAAACCGCGCCCGTGACAACAATTACCGATGAAATAAAACCAAAGTATTCCGATACGCCCCACACCGGCAGAATATTGTCCTGCCCCGCGAATCCGGTAAAAAAAGAAAAAGCCGCGGGAAGCATGATTTTATAGGCAAAAAAAGCCCCGCCGTAAAAAACAGCCGGCGCCGCCAGAAGCCCGCCTGCGAAAAAAACTTTTTCCCCGGCGTTCAGCGCGGGTTTTACAAAACCCCATAACTGCGCCAGTAAAAACGGCACGGAAAAAAATAAAGCGGATACCGCGGAAACTTTAAGGTACACCGTGAATTTCTCATACGGCCTGAAATAATAAAGTTTGTCCGCCGCGCCCGCGACAGGCTGCTGAAGAAACTGCATTATATTCCCGCAGAAAGCGAAAGAAACAAAAAAAGCCGCCATAAAGAAAATAATAACCGCGATTATCCTGAAACGCAGCTCTTCAAGGTGTAAAACAAAATCCGGCAGGTGTTCCGGCGCCGTTTTTTTATTTGTCTTTTTTTTCGCCGCTTTCTTCATCTTTAATATCCTTAACGCCTTTTTTAAACTCTGTCACGGCCCTGCCCATTGACTTTCCGATTTCCGGCAGTTTTTTCGCGCCAAAAATAACAAGCACCACAAGAAGTATGACAATAATCTCTCCGAATCCTATGTTCAAAACGCACCTCCGTTATTGGTTTTATTTTTTTACGTACAATGTCTGCGTGGGATAGGCGAATTCCAGCCCTTCTTTTTCAAACGCTTCGTATATCTTCATGTATATTTCCTGCTGAATATCCATATACTTTTTATAGTCGTTGCCTTCCACAAAATACACGGTTTCAAAATTAAGCGAAGAATCGCCGTAAGAGGAAAAATGGCTTCTTTCAAACTTTGTACATGGGACGCCATTTATTATACCTTCTATAATAGCCGGTACTTTTTCAAGTTTGGTTTTTGGCGTCCCGTAAGTGATGCCAAGGGTAAACAGCCCCCTTCTTGTTACCATCCTTTTAAAGTTTTTCACCCTTGACCCTGTCAGGCTTGAATTGGAAACTATTATCTGTTCTCCTGTTACGCTTCTTAACCGCGTGGTCTTTATCCCAATATTTTCCACTGTTCCCATTACGTCATCAAACACTATATAATCACCCGCCATAAAGGGCTTGTCAAACATGATTGAAATATAACTGAACAAATCGCCCAGAACCGCCTGCGCCGCAAGGGCTACGGCTATACCGCCTATTCCAAGGCCGGTAACCACAGCTGAAACTTTATATACCCCATATTGTCAAGGACCAGCACCGCGCCTATCACCCAGACAATAATTTTTACAAGTATCATAAGGCCGTTTACGCTTTTCACCCTTGCTTCATCAGTTTCGCCTTTAAGCATCACTTTTAACACAAGAAAATTCAGGAACATTATAACCGCGCGTATGATAAAAACCGTTACAAGTATTACTCCCGCTTTATTGACAAGCGCCTTATACTGCGCGGCAACGGCAAGGTTGTTGAAAGCAAGAAAGAAAAGGCCGGCATAAATAAGCGGATATAATATCTTTTCAAACAGTTCTACCGCAAAATCGTCAAATTCCCACGCGGTTTTTAAAGCCCATGCTTTTATTCTTGAAACCGCAAACTTATTCAGCAGAAACAAAACCGCCGCCGGCCCCAGAAACATGCCAAGCGACACTAAATACCTTAACACCGTATTTCCCAGAATCACTTTATCAAAAAAACTTTCCTGATGAAAAAAATCCATTTCACATCCTCCGGTTAATAATTAATTATTATTCGCAGTGCCTTTTCTATACTACCCCGTATTCCTTTATCCTGTACAAAAGGGTCCTTCTGCTGACGCCAAGAATTTCCGCGGCTTTTGTCCTGTTGCCGCCTGTTTTTTCAAGCGCCTGCCTTATAAGCGACACTTCGGCTTCCGTCTTTTTGTCCTTGCCCGCCCGGAACATCAGGCTGTTGTCTGATTTGCATTCAGCCTTTATCAGGTATCTTGAGGCTATATCCTTTGTCACTTCGCTGTCTTTTTCCATTATAAGCAGTTTCTGTATCACATTTTCAAGCTCCCTTATATTGCCGGTGAACCTGCATTCAGATATGAATTCCACGGCTTCCTGCGTGAATTTCTTCTGCGCGATTCCGTATTCTTCGGAGTATTTTTTATTAAAAAAGTTTATAAACTGCCCCACATCTTCCCTGCGCTCCCTTAAAGGCGGAACGTTAAATTCAACCACGTTTAGCCTGTAATACAAATCTTCCCTAAACTGCTTTTTTTCAATAGCGTCTTTTATGTTTATATTTGTAGCGGCTATTACGCGCGCGTCTGTCTTTACGGGTTTTGTGTCGCCAAGGCGGTTTATTTCCTTGTCCTGCAGGGCGGCAAGAAGCTTTGCCTGAAGTTCATTGGGCAGCTCCCCTATTTCATCAAGAAAAATTGTCCCGCCGGATGCAAGCTCAAATTTTCCGGGTTTGTCCGATGCCGCGCCGGTAAACGCGCCTTTTCTGTAGCCGAACAGTTCCGATTCCATAAGGGTTTCCGGAATCGCCGCGCAGTTCACTTTTATAAACGCGCCCTGCCTTCCGCTTTTTTCGTGGATAATACCGGCTAAAAGCCCTTTACCTGTCCCGGTTTCTCCTGTTATTAAAACAGGCCCTCCTGTCGCGGACACCCTGTCTATAACGCTGTTTATTTTTTCAATTTCCGGGTGGCGCGATTCAAAAAATATCTTTTCTATCCCGCCGGAGTACTCCACTTCCATATCAAAACTGCACCTTTCAGAAACGGCTTTTTTTACGGTGTTGACAAGTTCCGCTTCATCAAAAGGTTTTGATATAAAATCATAAACACCGCTTTTTACCATTGTCACCGCGGTTTCTATGGAACCAAACGCGGTCAGAATAATAAACACAGGCCCCAGCCCCTTCGCCTTTTCATATAAGTCTGTCCCGTTCATCTTGGGCATATTTATGTCGCTGATGACAAGGTCTATTTCATTGTCATTAATTTTTTCCAGCGCGTCCGCCCCGTCGGCAGCCTCCAGAATATCCTTAAAGCCGTTCCTTACAAGAAGCTGGCGCAGCACTTTTCTTATATTTTCTTCGTCATCCACAATAAGTATCTTAACCATTAATTGCCTCCTATTTTGATTTAGCCGGCATAATAATTTATGACGGTATTGAAACAGTCACCTCTGTAAATGTTTCCCCGTCGCTGTCTATAATCATAAGCCCGCCGTGCGCCTTTACTATCCTTTCGGATACCGGAAGCCCAAGCCCGGAACCTTTTGATTTGCTGGTAAAAAGCGGTTCTTTAACCTTTTCAATGTTTGCTTTGTTTATACCCTGCCCGTTGTCCCTGAATTTTATTTCCACGGATTCCTTTTTTTCTATCACTTCTATCTTTATTTCAGGGCTGCGTTTCCCGTCCATGGCTTCCACGGAATTTATTATCAGGTTAAAAAATACCTGTTTAAATTTATCCGGGTCAGCCATGGCATATACCGGCCCGCCTGTCCCGTCAAATATAAAATCCACTTTTGAAGCCTGCGGCTGAAGTTTTGAAAGTTTAACACACTCCGCGGCAAGCGCGCGTATATCCGTCAGTTTGCGTTCAACTTTTGCGTCTCCCGAAAAATCTTTCCACGCGTCAAGGATCCCCGTCAGCCTGCGTATCTCTTCCCTGACTATGCCCACATTTTCCCTGTCTTCGGCCCTGTCGGGCATAATAAGCTGCACCGCGCCCCAAAGCGCGGCAAGCGGGTTCCTTATCTCATGCGCCATCTGCCTTGCAAGCATGCCAAGCCTTTTCATATTTTCCTCTTCCATTATTTTCTTTCTTAACCTCATTGCATTTAAAAGCACGGATGCTTCCGCGGCCGCCGTAATAAAAGCGTCGCATTCATCCTGCGTAAAAGAAATGTCCGCGGTCTGTTTTTTTCCCGCCAGAATCCCGGTCACATAGCCGCCGTACCTTAAAGGCGCGGCTATGTCAGCGTTTAATACAAAAAGAAATTTTTTGCCTGTTTCGTCGGAAATCCCGTAACGCACCGCCACGCTTTCCGGCACTGACATTGAATTTAAAACAAGCGGAAATTTTCCGGCTTTTTCGGGCTGAAGCAGGGTGTAATACTCCCCTTCTTTCACATAGGAAACCGTCTCTGTTTCAAGGTATTTTTCAAGGACATCCTGAATGTAAAACAGTTTTTCATTTTCATCCATCTGCATGGACTTTGCTTCATATATATGCTTAACGGCGATGCCCGAAGCCGGATGTCCGGTGCGTTCTTCAAGAAACTCGGAAAATGAATTCCTGATGCGGGAAGAAAAAAACACGGCGGCAAAGGAAATAATCACAAACATCGCGGCCATGGCCTTCCATTCATTTTGAAAGTGGTACTGGGTAATAAGATAAAACAGCGCAAGCATAAGCGCGACAAGCACAGAGGCCACAAAATTTCTGATTATAATGCCGGTATCAAGAAGCCTTAACCTGAAAATGGCAAAAAATATCATGACCCCGTAAAGCATATTTGAAACAATTCCCGCGTGCTGTATTTTGTGCAACCCAAGGCCGCCGGTCAAATCAAGCATTCCGCCGGTGAACAAAACAAGAAACGCGGAAATTACTATGCCTATCTTTATTTTTTCAAGCCTGAACTTTATGGACATATAATTCCGTATCAGGACAAAAAACACAACAAGCAGCGCGCCAAAAATATAAACCATCAGGAATTCCTGAAACAGGACGGATTTTTCAAAACTTTCAAATGATTTATTGAACAGCGACATAAAAGCCGTTCCAAAAAGAATTACAGCGGGCACGCCTATTATTGCCGTGTAAAATACAGTTTTTTTATTATCCAGCCTGAAAAGCGCACAGGTAAAAAGCATGCCCGCGGCCGGTATAAGGGATGTAACCATCCTGTTTATGATTTCAAATTCAGCGTGGCCGTAGTGCTGCCAGAAAAGGACGCACGCCGCCCAACCGGATAAAAGCAGATTTAAAAGCGCGAAAGATACGCTTAAAAGGTTTGTTCCCTTAATCAGGGCAATTATTGCCAAAATGGCATTAACTGCCGCGGCTATCGCGATTATTGTATAAATCATTACAGACAATTTATCACTGCTTTTGATAATTTTCAAGGATAATCAGAATTCGCGCCGCCTGTATATAAAAAAGTAGCAGGACGGTAATCTACCGGCCTGCTACACCCCTCAAACCCTGAAACTTTCTTCTAATTCCCCGTTACCATAGTGCTGTCGCCTCACTCCGGTTTTATATAAGCATATATTGTGCCGTATTTTTCCCTATATTTTATAATGGTTTAACCGAAGACACATGTGCAAACTTCTGCGCATTTCACACTTTTTGTTTGTTATTTGCGCACTTAATGGCTGGTTTATTTATAAGGCATCTGTATTATTACCTCTGTAAAAGACTCTCCGTCGCTTTCCAGAATAAGCGTGCCGTTATGCGCGGATACAATCCTGTCAGAAATTGCAAGTCCAAGCCCCGTGCCTTTTGCCTTTGTCGTAAACAGCGGCTGTTTTAACTTTCTCATAATTTCCGGTTTTATTCCCTCTCCGTTATCTTTTACCCTTATTTGAAAATCCTTTTCTTTCTGAATTACCATGATTTTAACCTCGGGCGACGGGCTTTTTTCACAGGCATCAGCCGCGTTTAACAGCACATTTAAAACCACCTGTTTCATCCTGTCTTTGTCAAAATCCGCCATAAACGTGACAGCCGGTTTTCTGAAAATAAATTCCGCGTTTTTCCCGGCATACTGCGCTATTTTAACCGACTCTTCCAGAAACAAAACAACGTCATTTGCCCTTTTATCCACTTTTATAATGTCCGAAAAATCCTTCCACGATTCAAGTATTCCCCTAAGTCGGTTTATTTCATCCCTTATTATGGAAACATTTTCCGCGTCGTTTTCGTTCTTCGGGTCAAGAAGCTGCGCTGCCCCCCAAAGCGCGGTCAGCGGATTTTTTATTTCATGAGCCATCTGCCTTGCCATAAGGCCTATCCTTTTCATATTTTCTTCCGCGTCAAGCCTGCGCCTTAGAAGATATGAATTAAGGCAGGCGGAAATTTCCGCGGCGCCGTCGGTAAACAGAGCTGTTTCGTCTTCAAGAAATGATATATCTGATGTCTGTTTTTTTCCGGCAACCGCGCCTTCTTCGCCGCCGCCGTAAATAAGCGGCGCCATTATATCCGCCCCGAAAATTTTCAGGCTTTTTTCTTCGGCTGCCGCTTCATATTTAATAATCAGCCCTTTTAAACCGCCGCTGTATTCCGCTGTCCCGCCCGAATCCCGCCCTATGCTCCAGGACGGCACGTAATAATTGCCTTCCTTAATATATACGGTAACATCCATTTCCAAAGATTCAGACATCAGCGCTGTTATGGCCTTAATCTTTTCCTCATCACTTATTCCGGATACTTTAATTTTTTTAAGCTCCGCTGATGCCGTTTCAGTCCGCGACGCGCCGCTTACAGAATCAACAAAAAGTTTTATAATCCCGTGAAGGAACCTTGCGTAATAAAAAACGGCAAAGCTCAGTATGAACAGCGCCATTATTCCAAAAAACCTGTCCCTGCCGTAAAAATACGCCGCTGCCGCGTATAATACCGTGGCGGCGCCGGCGGCCATGGAGTAAATAATAAGGTTTTTAAGCACAACCCCGGCGTCAAACAGCCTGTGCCTGAAAATAGCGCCGAACAGGATAACGCAGTATATAGCGTTTGCCACGTTTCCAAGATGGTTAAACCTGTGCATCCCAAGCGCGCCGGTCATGTCAAATATTGCCCCTATAAAAAGTATGACAAACGCGAAAATTACATATTTAATCTTTATCTTTTCCTGCTTGTACTGCACTGTGCGGTATTTAAAGAGAAGCAGCATAAAACCCGCTATGCTGAAAACAAAAATGTGCACCAGTATCCAAACTTTAAACGGCGGCGTATTATAAAAAGAATTCAACGCCGGGGAAAAAAACGTGGAAACACTGTACAGCGACAGCAGCGCGGAAAATATTATGGACACTCTTAAAAGGTTAACGCCGGGCCCTTTTGTAATTTTGAAAAAAGTAAGAATCAGAAGAATCGCGGCAGGCGGTATGAAGGAAACCACAACGGCGTTTATTTTTTCAAGATAAAATATCCCTCCGGGGCCCTGCCACAGAATTACAAGGGCATTCCATACCGCAAGCAGTATGCTTAGTATGGCAAATGAAATATTAAGCCTGTTTTTTCCTTTGGTTAAGGCAAGTATTCCAAGCACAGCGTTTACCGCGCCGGTAGCGGCGATAAGAAAAAAAATCGTGCTGTTATAAGATTCCACCATACTGTTCATAAACATACTTTATCACCCCGGCGTTTTATTTTCAAGCCAAAGCGGGAAAACGCGGCGTTTTGACCCCGTTTTCCCGCTTTGTGTTGCGCAGTTAAAACCTTATTGAAGCAAGTACCCCAAAAACAGGAAATTCAAGTCCGTGTTTGCCGTCATTTTCAACTATTTTCTGCTGTGAAAGGGATTCGGAATACGATACTGAAGGCTGCGTGCCTATAGGGATAACCATTACATCAAAAGAATAGGTCTTGTTAAGGATAGCTCCTGCTTTTACAAGCATCCCTGCATGTCCGCCGATGATTATGTCATAGTACGCGCCCACGCTTAAACGGAAATCAAGGGGTTTTACCGGCATTATCACGGCAAATTCCGCCTCCGGCATAAAATCATACAGCCCAAAGGACCAGCTTGTGTCAAAATTTCCCAGCGATTTTTTATTGACCCCTTCGTATGCCAGATAGATAAGCGGCAGGGTAAACTTTGAAGAGGCTAACGGCAGGCTGTTCACGGCGCCGCCCGCGCCTAAAACCCAGAATCCGGTCTTGTTCTCTTTCTCCGCGTAAACATCCCTTTCCCACGACGGCACAGTATCATTTTCATAAGCTAAAAGGCATTCACCCGCCATAAGCGTTCCCAGCAAAATCACCGCCGCCGCGGCTTTCATCCCGAACTTTTTAAAACTGAATTTAAGCTTCATTATTTTTTCTCCTTTTGTTCATTTTTTTGGCCTGAAAGCGCGTCCTTTAACGCTTCAAGTTTTTTTATGGATTCGGTTGTCTCAAAAATTACGGAATAGAAATCCAGCGCAGTTATCACCCCCAGTCCCGCATACGCTGCAATTTTAGCCCCGTTTTCCGGGTGAAATATCGCGGTTAAAAGCGCCGCGGTTTTGGCAAGGGCAAAAAATCCGCCCGCAAGGTTTTTCCCGACAGCAAAATTTCCGCTGTAAGCAGGTATCAGGCAAAGCACAGCCTGGTTCACGGGGTCATTGGTGATTTCCTGCGCAAGCTTTTCCTGAACCCACACCCCAATGGGTTTATTGCCTGTCATATAGTGGTCATAATATTTTGACATCCCCATTAATTCCCAGGTGTTGAAATTTTTAAAGCCCGCGTTGTCTGACAGAAAATCAAAAAGGTCAAGGGTATAGGTAAGTTCCGTTACATACCAGCCGTCTGTTCTTTTACCCTGCACAACCCTGCTTTCCGACGCTATTTTTCTTTTTGTTTCTTCGTCAAAACTGAATTTAAAATCCAGAAAACGGTCTATTGAATAAACCATTTCTTCCCTTGCGTACTGCAGCGATTTATTCTGCGCGGCCTCTATATTATTACCTATTTCAGCCGTGCCTCTGGAATTGATTGTATAAATTTTATTTCCGCTTGTGGAAGCGCACCCGCACAATATCGCCGCCATTACCAGTGCTGCTGTCATTATTTTTTTCATTTTATTTCCTCCTTATGTGTTTTCACACCTGTATAAGAGCAACAAGCGTGCCACATTTTCTGCCTGATTTTAAAGGGTTTTTATGGGTTGTTTTTGCGCAATGCATTGCGCGCACGGCAAATGTCGGCCCGGATGAATCGCTAACCCATAAACTTATATCCCATATCCCATAAATAAAAAGCGAGGGACGGAAGGTCAGAGGGTCAGAGGGTCGGAAGTAAAACAAATATCGAAAATTCGAAATTCGAAAATCAAATTAACACCTGCAGGGGTTGTGTGTGTTTTTTCAGTGCGTACCGCGTAATCACAGTATGTATACAGAAGGGGCGGTTTAATGCAGCGCCGGTTGGAACGAGCCTGCGAAGCGGAAATCCCCGGGCTTGCGCAAGTTTACGAGCATAAGTGTTAGGGGAAGGGACGGAAGATAAATAAAAATCTAAAATAACTGCAACTGCCGCGGGCGGAAGAGCCTCGCCTGCCAAAACAAAACCGAGCCGCCGAGCTTCTGAGCCGCCGGGCTGCCAGGCTGCCGATGTTATCGGGTGAAGTTGTCCATAAATTTTATCATTTGTTCATTGATGAAGGCAAACCTGTTTTTCTTTTCCATTACACTATCCGATGTCATTACATATTTTGAAGGCACAACATCATCAGGGCAGTTTTGATAAAGCTCCGCGGCGCTCTTTTGCGTGGCTTCAAGGTGAAACTGGAACGCGGCAATTTTATCGCCTAAAATAAAACCCTGATTGTCGCACGCGTCGGAATAGGCAATCCTTTCACAACCGGCAGGCACTTCAAATGTTTCGCCGTGCCAGTGAAAAGCGGAAAATTCGTGGGGAAACCCGTCAAAAAGTTTTGATTCCCTTCCGGCTTCGGTAAGGTAAACATTGTGCCACCCTATCTCTTTTTCCTGCGCTGTGTACACCCTGCCGCCGAAACATTCGGCCAAAAGCTGTGCGCCCAAACATATTCCAAGGACTTTTTTACCCGAAGAAACAGACATTGAAATAAAGCCTTTCTCTCCCGAAAGCCACGGATATTTGCCTATGTCGTTTACGCTCATCGGGCCGCCAAGAATTACAAGCATATCAAATTCATCCTGCAGGGGAAAACCGCATTCACCGTAAGTTTCGGTAAATGTTATTTCGTGGTTTTTCGCCTTTGCCCACGCTTCAATCGCCGCCGGGCCTTCAAAAGGAACATGTTTTATAAAATGAATCCTCATTTCTGCCTTCCGTTTAACCTTGCCATTACATACACCAAAAACAGCAGGTTTATCATTATCATTACCCCAAGAATAAGGTCGGTCGCGGCTGATTTTTTTTCAACTTCATTAATCCTTTTAATCGTCAGGGCTTCCCTTTCATCAATCATTTTTTCTTCAAGCACCCTGTCAAGAAGCTCCCTTGTTGTTTTTATTTCTTTGGCCTGCTGCGGCATGGCTGTCGCGGACGGCACCGCGGCTGCTGCCGCAGGGGTTTTTTCAATATTTTCAATTAAAACCATTATTTTGTCGCCGGAGGCCGAATCCTGCCCGTACAAAAACACCGCAAACGGAATTATAAACACGCACAATAAAATTATTTTTTTCATTTTTCCACCCCTTTGGTTATTTTATAAATTATACATCAAAACAGCGTTCAAGGTTTAATGATTTAACGGAATTTTATAAAATTTTTTTACGGCGGCCGATACCAGAAATACGGCGGTCATGAACAAAACAGACGTCGCTCCCATCGGCAGATTCAGCAAAAACGCGGTTATTGCCCCGCCTGCCCCGCCAAACAAGCCGGCGGCGCCTGAAAGTATGATAAAAGACTTCATCCCCGTGCAAAGCTGCTTCGCGGCCGCGGCAGGAAGTATTATCATACCGAATATCATAAGGCCGCCCGCGGTGTTCATTCCGGCCGACACAACAGCGCCCGTTATGACAAGCACCGTATAATAAATAAGTTTTTCGTTCACCCCTCCGGCTGCCGCCATCTCCCTGTTAAACATCACAAGGACAAGGCTGCTGTAAAAAAATATTATCAGCGCGGCTTCAAGTGTAAGCAGAAAAACCAGAAATAATATGTCGTTCCAACCTGATAAAAATACATTCCCCCAAAGCACGGAATACATCATCTGCCTGTGCCCTTCAAAAATTCCCACGCCCAAAAGAGCAAGCGCCATTAGAAAAGCGAACATTACACTTAAAACAAAATTAAGATGCATTTTTAACCTGTCGGAGAAAGGGCCCAAAACAGCCGACATTAATATTGACGTAACAAAAGCTGCTATTTTTGCCGGAAACCCAAGAATCACGCCCCAGACCCCTCCTGCCATGGCCGCGTGCGAAACAGCCACGCCCACAAAGGGTATTTCCATAAGGAAAATAAACGCGCCTGCAAGGCCGCATACCGCGCCGGTAAGCGAGCACGACAGAAAGGCTTTTAAATACAGTTCATCCATATATTTCTTCCATCACGTTTTTTTTGCGAAAAAGCGGCGCGGCTTTACCGTCGTAATAAATTCCGCCCTTTTTTAAAACAACCACCCTTGCGGAGGATACCGGCATCGCAGAAACCATGTGCGTGACAAATATCACGGTTATCTTATGCTTCTTATGGACAGAATCCGCAAGTTTAAGAAACTTGGCGTAAGCGTGCGGATCCAGGTTAAGGTTGGGTTCGTCCAGTATCAGTACTTCCGGCTTTTTAATAAGCGCCATGGCAAGTATTGTTTTTTGCTTTTCCCCGCCGGAAAGATCGGAAAAACATTTGTTTAAAACGCTGCTGATTTTTAATTCTGCCATGATTTTTTCCCGTGATATTATTACCCCGCTGCTTTTCATACCCGCGCTTATGCCCGCGCTTTTTATAAGCTCGCCGGCAGTGGCGGGAAATCCCCCCTTTTCCGTATATGACTGCGGTATATACCCTGTCCTGCGTGTGTTTATCACGGCGCTGCCCGCAGACGGCTTTATAAATCCAAGCAGGCATTTTACCAGGGTCGTTTTGCCGGAGCCGTTGGGCCCGATTAAGGTTACAAATTCCCCGTGTTTTATCCCAAGGTTTACCCCTGACAGCACGGTTTTTCCGCCAAGATTAACCGACAGGTTTTCCGCGCGGACAAAATCGCCCGTCATTTTGCGCAGTCCCCTGCTTTTTCTTTTATAAGCGCCATGTTATATTTCCACAGCGTAAGAAAGGCGGTTTCATCGCCGGTGCCGCCCGGAAAATTTAAAAGCACCGCCTTGTTCAGTTTAAGTTCTTTATTTATTATATCCGCTGTTGTGTCATGGCTGCCGTTTAAATTGCTTAATATTACCGAAGCTGCACCTTTTTTTGCGCCTTTAATAATGTCAGAAATCTGCAGGGCAGTCAGGCCTTCAGCTTCCCCGAACACGGCAACAGGCACAAATCCAAAATACTCAGCCAGGTCTTTCTGCACGGCGCTTACGGCGGCTTTAACCTTCTTTTTTCTCATGCAGCTTATGTAAATCTGGTCATCCGTCACTCTTTCCATAATAAGGAAAACCGCTGCCTGCCTGTTCTTTTCAAATTCATCAAAATTACCCGGGTAATATCCGTTTAACAGCGCCTCCATCTCGGATAACCCGTTAAAATATCCCTCCGGCGTCGTAAGCGCGGATGATTTTAATATTTCAACTTTCACATTCTTATTTATTTTTTTTATGGCTTCAGCCAGCACACCCTGATAAGGGTGAATAATGACAAGTTTCGCGCGTTTAATATCCGCCGCGTCCTGCGGTTTTAGGTCAAAATGGCCCGGGCACGCGTCAGGCGGCACAATAACCTTATTTTTTATTCCGGGAGCGATGTCGCGCGCAAGCGACGCAATCATGGAAGTTCCGCACAATACGGTTTGCTTTTCGGTATTTTGCGCGCACGATGTAAAAACCAGCACAACCGCGGCAAGAATTAAAAATTTTTTCATACACACCCCTGTTTCATTTCAGTTTAATTTAAAAGATATTGCTATTTCAAGCGCCAGTGTTTCTTCTTTAACGGTATCCGGCAGTTTTGGAAAAGGGGAAGCGCGTTTGATATTTTCCACAGCTTCTTTGTCAAGAAAATCATTTCCGGACGAAGAAAAAAGGCGCACGTCTTTTACCGTTCCGTCGCGGTTTATTGAAAAAGCAACCATCGACTTTCCGCCGATTCCGTTCTGTCTGGCCTGCGGCGGATAAAAACGGTTTGCCTGAATACGCTGTTTTACCGCATCATGATAGGCATAAATGGAGCTTTTTCTGCTGTCATCACCGTCAGTGAAAGCCGCGCTGCCGCCTGTACCGTTATTTTCAGCCGTTTCATTCTTCTTAATAGCGTTATTTTTTGCCAGTTCCGTTTTATGGCCGGTTCTGCTTACATACGGCATTAGTTCAAGGGAAACATCCATGGGCTCATTTGCACCGGCAGGTTCTCCTTTTAAAAAAGAAAACATCCCGGAAGCGGCGCCTATTATTCCCGCGTGAAGCAGCGCGGAAAAAAGCAGGGCTGCCGCGGCCGCGGGCAGGGTTTTATTTTTTTTCACAATTTTCATTTATGCTCAGCCGTAAAGAAACCTTTTAATTTTCTTTGAAGGCGTTTTCTCAAATTCCTGCGCGTGTATTTTAACCGCTGATACCTGGCTGTATGCCGGCAGCTGTGCGTTAAGCTTTTTCCTTATGTCCTCCATTGCCTGCTGCAGCCCCGCGTCATCAAGTCCGTCTTTGTCCGCGGCGTCAAGGTCCGGGAAAACAAGCGCTGTAATCCTGCCGTCCCTGTCAACCACAACGCATTCGCTTACATACTTCATTCCCAAAAGTTTTGTCTCTATCTCTTCCGGGTAAATATTCTGGCCTGAAGGGCCAAGTATCATGTTTTTTGACCTTCCGTTAAGATAAATAAAACCGTCGCTGTCAATTGTGCCAAGGTCGCCTGTTCTAAGCCAGCCGTCCTGAAAAACGGCTTTGGTGGCGGCCGGGTTTTTATAATATCCGTCCATTACATTTTCTCCCTTTAGCATTATCTCGCCCGGAATTCTGGATGGGTCTTCGGAATCAACCTTTGCTTCAAGGTAATTGATAAGCTTGCCCACGGAGTTTTTTCTGTGATCTTTCCATCCGGAATATGATACCAGCGGCCCGCATTCCGTCATTCCGTAGCCTATGGTAAAAGGAAACTTTATCGATTTAAAAAAATCATCCACTTCGGGGTTAAGCGAGGCCCCGCCTATCACTATTTCCATAAAATTCCCGCCGAAAACATTTACTATTTTTTTCTTTATAACACCCTCTATCCCTTTGCCGACAACAGGCACTTTCATTAAAAACCCGGTTGCAGTGCCGTCAATGGACTTTTTAATCTGATTTTTATATATTTTTTCCAGCACAAGCGGCACGGATAATATAAGCCTTGGCTTAATCTTCGCGAACGCCTCCACCAGGACGGTGGGCGAAGGCAGCTTATCAAGGTAAGTGATATGGCATCCCACGGCTGTCGGAAAAAGGAATTCAAACGCGCAGCCAAAAGAGTGCGCAAGCGGAAGGAAAGAAAGCACGGTATCTCCGGATTTAAGCGGCATATTTTCCATAGCGAACTTTACGTTAATAAACAGGCTGCGCCTGCTTAGTACGACCCCTTTGGACAACCCGGTGGTGCCGGAAGTGTACACAATGGCCGCGGTTTCGCTGTCGGGAATGTCACGGGAGAAAAACTGCGCGGCTTCTTTTTCCGGTTTTTTCCTCTGAAAAATATTCTTCACCGCGGACACAGCTTTCATGAAAAGCGCGGCTTTTTTGTTAAGGTAAACCCTTTCCATCGTGTCAATCCTGTATGCCGCCGCAAGTTTGGGAACGTCTTCAAGCTCCAGTTCTTCAATTATCTCGTCCGATGCAAAAAGCAATACAGAGTCCGAATGGTTTATTATGTGCTGTACTTCCGTGGGTTTAAAATCCGCAAGAATAGGTACAATAACCGCGCCATACGTAATAGCCGAAAGGTAGGTTAAAACCCAGTTTGTGGAATTTCTTGCGGCAAGCGCAATCTTATCGCCTTTTTTCAGCCCTGCTTCGGAAAAAGATTCGTGCATCTTGCCCACTTTTTCCGCCGCTTCAGCGTAAGTTATTGGTTCTTTTCCATAATCTGAAAAAGCCGGCAGTGCTGCATTCTGTTCAAAACTATACCTGTACAGTTCTGATAATGTTTCAGCCATGTGTCCTCCGTTGCAACTTACAAGTTGCATCTTACAGGTTACAGCTGTCAGCTGTTACCTGTCACTTGTTCCCTGTCAGCTGTTACCTGTCACTTGTCACTTGTCACTTGTTACCTGTTACCTGTCACTTGTCACTTGTTACCTGTTACCTGTCACTTGTTACCTGTTACCTGTTACCTGTTTTACAACCCTTCCACGTTCATATCTTTTGGATAAGTAATCTTTACCCTGTAAGTGATTGTTTTCTTCTGCCCGGCGCCAAGTTTAAATTTCATTGTGCATATTCCGTTCTCGTCTTTTTTCACGCATTCATCGCTTGCCTTGTATACTTCCGCCTTAATTTTATCGTGCTGCGATACGGGCATGGGCTCTTTAATTTCCACGTCCGCCTCTTTTTTGTTAAAGTTTTCCACGGTAATTTTAAACCCGTAATCAATGCCGCTGTCATTACCAAAAAGGCCGCGGTCGCCGGACTTTTTATCCGTTATCTCCCTCTTTATCTTTATATTCTCGTCAATGCCAAAAGACACCGTAAGCTTGTCGCCTGTGTTTATCACTTTTCCAATCTGCTGCTTGCCGGAATAATCGCCGTCAAGGTACACGGCCATTTCGCCCGGCATTAAGGAAAGTTCATCCTTGTTTTCTATTTCCGCGGTAAGGTAAGCAGCGTCGTTCTGCGAAGGCACGGCCGAATAGTACATTCCCGCGGTGTCAAACTTCATATTCTTCAGGAATACCCTTTTGGGCTCTCCGTTTGAAGCAATTGTAAATTTACCCTTCATTTCCACCTTCATGGAAAGTTCGTTTTCCATTATGGCGTTATACGCAGCCGGCGCCTCTTCGGCGTAAGCTTCTCTGGATTCTTCCATTTCGGCTGTATCCATTGCCATTGCCGCGGGCGCGGCCTCCGGCTTCATCATCATCTTATATTTATAAACCTGACGCTCCCTTAAAAGCCACGGCGCGGGCTCCGGTATATTTATGTTGTGCTGTTTGTTTCCGGTTGAAACCGTAAGTTTTACGTTTTTCCATTCCTCGCCGGACTGCTGGTAAATTACCGCGTTATAGGCAACTTCAGCCGCGGATGAAGCGGGCGTATAATTTGCTTCATAAGCCGGGTACCACCCCGCGTTATATACGGCATACTTAATGTTTATTTCCGCATCTGTCAAAGCAGCAGAAGAATCTATCCTTATAAACAAGACCTTATTGCGTTTTAAATTTCCCGCGCGCACGGATGAAAGTTCGGATTCAATGACAGATGCTTTTTCCTTTAATTCCTTAAGGTTGGTTTCGCCAAAACGCTTATCCTTATATGCCTGCTCCAGCCCTTTGGAAGCGAACTTAATTACGGCGTCAAGGTTTGTCACGGACACGTCTTTTGTGACAAGCGCTTTTGAAACTTCATCAGCAGCTTTCGCGTTAATTGATTCCAGCGCCTTTATCTTTGAATCATTTGCCTTAATTTTATCTTCGGCGGCTGTTATTTCAGATTTTATTTTCTCAAGTGAATCCCTTAATTCTTTTTCTTTCTGCTCAAAAACCGCTTTGGAAACCACCTCTTTGTACTCAAACTCTTTTACAAGAAAAGCGCCTTCCCCGGACTTTTTTACCGAAAGGGTGTTTTCCACCATGCCGACAGGCAGGTCGGTTACGGCAAGAAGGGTTTCGCCTTTTGAAAGGGATAAAACAGCGTTTCTTTCAACATAAGCCGTATTTGAATATACAGTGACGCCGGATACCGGCGCCTTAATTTCAGACGCGTTTTCAAACCCCGGAATGGCCGCAAACGCCAAAACAGGCAGAAATAACGATAATGCCAGAATAAGCTTTTTCATATTATTACCTCCAAAAGTAATCAATAACCAATTTTACACCCGCGCTGCCTTATTTTCAATTTAATAATAAGCAAGTAAACCCTTGCTTTATACGGCGAATAAATTATAATTAAAGATATGTGAAAGTTGTCCGATATATAACAAAGAATCTGCAATAAGGAGCACTAAATTGGCGCTAAAAAACTGTGAAAGATGCGGAAGAACAATGGAAACAGGCCAGTCATCGGCAACCGTATGCCCTGACTGCCTTATGAAAGACGGCATTGACCTTGGAAAGGTGACTTTATACTTAAGAAAAAACCCCCTTGCCAGCGTTGCACAGGTCTGCAAAGATACCGGCGTGCCTTTTTCAACCGTCAACCGGCTTATAGACAAAGGCACTCTTAAAATTTCCAACAGGCCAAACTCTTCAATCTGCAGGTTTTGCGGAAAACCCGCAAAAGACAGCGTGTGCCCTTCCTGCCGCGAAAAGCTGAAAGATTCAGGGATAATCAAATAAAAGCTCCGCTTAAAACCGGGAGATGCAATGTTTAAAACCGCGTCATTTTACTATATGTCCGGCACAGGCAATTCATTTAAGACAGCCGTCTGGGCAGGCGAAAAATTAAAGGAACGCGGCTGTAAAGCATCTGTTATACCTATGGAAAAAGCAGCCCTTAAAAACACCCCCCCTTCAGCAGACAACCTTACCGGAATATTTACACCCACGCACGCTTTTACAGCCACATGGCCGGCCATTAAATTCGCCCTTAAAATGCCGCGCGTTAAAAAAGCTCCTGCTGTTGTTATAGCGTGCCGAGCCGGCGCTTATTACGGGCCGCTGCCGCTTCCGGGAATGGAAGGCACAGCTTGCCTGATTATCGCTTTAATACTTCTGCTTAAAGGTTATGACATACGCGGCTTTGCCGGAATGGATATGCCCACAAACTGGCTTGCAGTGCACTGGGGCATGACGGAAAAACACGCGCAGTATTTTTATGACAAGACAAAACGGGAAATTACCGCGTTTATTGATACGGTTGCATCAGGCAGGCGGATATTTAAAGGCATTCCGTCTTGGATAATGGGATTAGCCCTTATTCAGATAAGTTTTATGTATGTAATTTTCGCGCGTTTTATGCTTGCCAAAATAATGTTTGCGGATGAAAAGTGCACAAGCTGCGGAATCTGCGCTGCCAACTGCCCTTACGGAGCTATTATAATGAAAGGCAATAAATCAAAGAAACCCTACTGGACGTTTAAATGCGAAAGTTGCGAAAGGTGCATCGCCTATTGCCCGGAAAAATCCATTCAGGCGGCGCATTCGTACATTATTATTTTATGCTGGATTGTTTTCGGATTGGCCGGGGCCGTAACCTCGCAGGTAGTGCTGCCCCTGCACATGTCGGATAACTATATTACCGCTACGCTCTTTCAGATTGCGTACACGCTGGGGTTCTTTTATATCGGCTATCACATACTGTTTTTTCTTACCCGTTTTAAACCTTTCGCGTGGCTGTTCTCCCACACCACATTTACAAAGATATACCGGCGCTACCATCAGAGCGACGTGACCCTTCGGGATTTGAAGGACGGGAAATAGGAACCGAGGGACGGATGCACGGAGGGACAGAGGGACAGAAGATTACCGGCAGATCGTACAATCGGCTTGCCCTGGTAGCCGCGGGCTTTAGCCCGGGGCAGTTGCAGTTGCTCTAAATTGTTTTTAGATTTGGCAGGCGCGCCTTTTTAATACCTATCCCATAATAGTATTGCCCGGTATTATGTGCGGCAGTTGGTTTAAAACAACGCACCCTGAAGGGTGCGGCTGCCAATACCACACCATGTTGCCAAGTTGCTAACCATCCAAGCCTCCAAACATAAAATCCCTTTTATTCTCCCCCCATATAAGGTATATTTATCATTATGACAGCAGAAAATATTTCACGCGAATATGACAGCGAAACAAAAAACTCGGCGCTTGTATCGACAATGATAGCGGCTTTTTCAATGTCATTTATGGGTTCTTCGCTTAACGTGGCGCTGCCTGCAATAGGCAAAGAATTCAGCGTAAGCGCCCTTTTTCTTGGCTGGATTGCCACATCTTACCTTTTAAGTTCGGCAATTTTCCAGGTGCCATTCGGACGGCTTGCCGACATTTACGGAAGGCGCGGATATTTTACCTTAGGCATGATAATTTTTACCCTGTCATCTCTGGCCACAGTGTTTGTTACAAACGTTGTTTTATTTATTACGCTGCGCGTGGTTCAGGGCATAGGCGGGTCAATGGTGTTCGGCACAGGGGTCGCGATTTTAACATCTGTCTTTCACGCCAAAGAAAGGGGCAAGGTGCTTGGCCTTAACGTTGCCGCGGTCTATACAGGGCTGTCGGCAGGGCCTTTTCTGGGCGGAATGCTTACGCAAAATTTTGGCTGGAGGTCAATATTTCTTGTAAATACCGCGATGTGCGCGGCAGCTGTTTTCTTTGCTGCTTTTAAGATGAAAGGCGAATGGGCGGAATCTAAGGGCGAATCTTTTGACCTTGCGGGTTCTTTAATATTTGCCTTTGGTATGTTCTTTTTAATCTTCGGATTATCTTCATTGCCGTCAATAACAGGCGCAGCTTCGCTTGCTTTTGGATTGCTGATGCTTGTGCTGTTTATTTCCGCGGAGTTTAAGGTGAAACATCCGGTTATGAACATGAAACTGTTTTTTCACAATGCCGTATTTGCCTTTTCAAACCTCTCCGCGCTTATACATTACGCCTCTTCTTTCGCGGTCTCTTTCCTTTTAAGTCTATACCTGCAATACGCAAAAGGGCTTACGCCGCAGGCAGCCGGCCTTGTGCTTATGATACAGCCGGTGATTATGATGCTTTTTGCGCCCGCGGCCGGAAAATTATCTGACCGGTTTAACCCTGGAAAAATAGCGTCTTCAGGAATGGCAATGACGGCGGCCGGCCTTGTAATGCTTATATTTATAAACGCGGACACGCCCGTTTATTACACCGCCCTTTCGCTTATATTAATAGGTTTCGGGTTCGCGTTTTTTTCATCCCCCAACACCAACGCGGTTATGAGCAGTGTGGAAAGAAAGGACTATTCAGTCGCCTCTGCCGCGCTTGGGACAATGAGGGTGACCGGCCAGATGACAGGCCTTGCAATAGGGATGATGGCGCTTTCAATATTTATAGGGACCGCAAAGATAGAACCGTCAAATATGGAAATGTTTATAAAAGCGGTGCAGGCGGCTTTTACGCTGTCGGCAGCGCTTTGTATTTTTGGGATTTTCGCGTCGCTTAAAAGAAATAAAAAATAAAACTATTTTTGTAAAAGCGGGTCGGTAATTCCGGCTTCCTTAAAACCTTTCGCGCGCAGAACACAAGCGGGGCATTTACCGCACGGCAATTCATTACCTTCATAACATGTATGCGTGTATTTCATCATATCAAGCACGCCTAATTTTTTTGCCAGAAGCACTGTCTGTATCTTGTTTTTATTTAATAAGGGAGTGTGAATTTTCACAGGATATTCCATCCCCAAAGACAGGCTTTTTTCCATTGAACGGATGAATTCCCCCCTGCAGTCGGGATAGCCGGAATAATCCGCCTGCGACACGCCTATTACAATATTTTCAGCTTTGTTAACGTAACCATAAGCCGCGGCAGCGGTTAAAAACAGGATATTCCTTCCCGGCACAAAAGACGCCGGCAGTTTTTTATTTATTTTATCGTGCTTGTTGACGGACGATGTTTTATCAAGCAAAGCGGAGTTTTGGATGGCTTCATACTCTTTTACTGTAATTATTGTATGCTTAACCCTGGCAAGTTTGGCGATTTTTGCCGCGCTTTTAAGCTCTATTTTATGTCGCTGGCCGTAGTTAAAACTTACAGCCATGACTGTTTTGAATTTCTTCTTTGCCCAAAAAAGCGCGGTGGTTGAATCCTGCCCGCCGGACAACAGCACAACGCATTTGGAATTTGTTTTCATATTTACCGCCTTAACGTTTTTATGAAGTTTACTATTTAAAATCCCGCCAGTCAATAAGCATGAATATTTTTAGACGTTTTTTCAGTGGTAGCCGCGCCCTTTCCCGGGCGTCGCAGCAATAAAGCCGATATGGCGGAGATGGCAGGGCGCGTGGTTTTAACTCTATACTGTCCCTGCTTCTTTCTATCGTAAACTCGCTTCATCGTAGTGATTTCTGCTGCGCATGCTCGCTCCAACCGCACCTTAAAAGGTGCGCCTACCAGGAAAAATCCAACTGCCGCGGGCTGAAGACCCGCGTCTACCATGGCAAATACAAAACCGAGACGCAATATATTGCGCCTCTACGTTAACGAATTTCTAAAACAGGCATTTAAAGTCTGCAATGACAATTTTTCCGTCTTTTAAAACAGCAAAGGCAATTTCAAAATGAATTTTATCATTATAATGTACTTTCTTTATCCCCAGTTTGCTGTCATAAACCACATTTATTACACCCGGAGCATTATTAAAGGTTTTAAGCCTGGATATCGCAAGGATAATTCTGCAGAATATTTTTTTCTTCTGCCCTGTCAGCAGATTATATTTTAATAACGCCTGTTCCAGAAAAGATATTAACTCCATCTATTTTTTTGCCGTTGTTTTGGGTTTGGATGGTATTTTTTTACCTGTTACTTCAGAAAACCCTTTGGCTGATTTTAATTTTTCCTCAAAATTATCAAACGCGGATTCAAAGTTAAACGAATCTTCTTTCAGTTCAACAATCCTCATCTCGTCCAGCATGGCGCGTTCAAGTAATTTATGTATTTTATACCCTTTTTCATCGCAAAAGTTCCTGAATTTATCCCTGACATCCTTATCTATCTTGTTTGTAAAAGTCGCAAGTTTCGCCATGCCATTCACCCCATATGCTGTAAGTTTTTATTTCCATATAAAGTATACACGCGCCATAATCCGAATTCAAGTACAAAATAATTATTTCTTACGTGATTTTTATTTATGAAAATTTATTGTTTAAATCAACTGCCGCGGGCTGAAGACCCGCGTCTACCATGGCAAATACAAAACCGAGACGCAATATATTGCGTCTCTACGTTATAAAGTGCACCATAAACAACGCACCTTAAAAGGTGCGGAAATCCCGCCTGCTTCAGCTCGCAGGCTCGCTCCAACCAGATCTAAACCGTCCCTCTGTCCCTCCGTGCATCCGTCCCTCAATTTACAACGTCCTTGCCGCGGTTAAACATATCACCTTGCCTGCGCCGGATTTTTTTAGCACGCGTGCGGCTTCGTTTAATGTCGCGCAGGTGGTGGCAACGTCATCAACCAGCGCGATTGGCATACCCGTAACATCGCAAGAAACTTTAAACGCGCCTTTTACGTTTTTTGCCCTGTCTTCCCTTTCAAGAAACCTCTGCTGCTGCGTCTCTTTGACTTTTATCAGCGCGTTGATTACCTTATTACCGCTTATTTTTGCCACTTCTTTTGCCAGCACTTCGCTTTGATTATACCCGCGCTCTGCGCCGGTTAACCTGCTTACAGGCACGGGAACAAAAACAAACCCGTTTAAATCCACATCCGCGTTATTTATGAAATATTGCGCAATCACTTTACCGGCTTTTGTCTTCTGATGAAATTTCAAGGAGTGGATAAGCGCCCTAAGCGCGCCTTCATACGCGCCGGCGGAACGGGCGTAATCAAAGTGCCTTTTGTTAACCCTGCACGCCGTGCAGGTATCAACATGCGCCGAAGGTAATGATATGCCGCAAATTTTACAGTAATTTTTACCTATTGGTTTTATGGATTTATAGCAGGAAGGGCAGACATACCCGTATTGAAAATCCTTCATGTACCTGCCGCAGTTGGCGCATTCAGTCGGATAAAAAAGGCTTAAAATCCCGTTTAAAAACTTCATCTCTACCCTCTATGTTTTAATAACTTAAAGCAGCGCTTTACACAGCGCTATTATCTTCCCCGCAATTATTTCATTTGTATAATTTTCACTTACGCGTTTGTATCCTTTTTCAATAAGGCCGTTATATAACTTTTTATTATTCATTTTTTCAATTGCCTCGGCAAGGCCAAAAGGGTTGCCTTCCCTGAATACAAGCCCGGCGTCACCTATGACATTTGGTATTTCTCCCGAATCAGAACCGATTACCGCTATCCTTGAAGCGAACGCCTCTATTAATACCCTGCCAAACTGTTCTTTCCACCCTTGTGTTGTCACCGACGGCAAAACAAGCACCTGCATATTTTTCATAAATTCATTAAGCCGCGCCCTGTCCATGTACCCGTGAAAAATAACCCGCTCTGTTATATTAAGTTTTGCCGCGGAATTTTTAAGCGCGTTTACGTATTCTTCGCAGCCTGTTCCTATAAGATTCAAATTGATATATTTTACTTTTGACGCCGCTTCAATAAGCGTGTCTATGCCTTTTTCCTCTGTCAGCCTTCCTATATATACAACTTCTTTAATGCCGTTTCCAAAACCGCAAGCCGGCGAAAAGTCATTTATGTTTAAACCGTACTGAGGAATTACTTCAACAGGATTCGCAAAACCCTTTACCCTAAGGATGTCAGCGGCTTCCTTATTGCCGGCCACTGCCGCGTCCGCGTTTTTAAGGCAGTATTTTTCAATTTTGTTATAAATAAAGTTGTAGCTTCGGTGAATATTTTCCCAGGTAAAAAACACGGTTTTTTTGCCGGCTTTTTTGGCGGCTTTTATAAACTGCCATGTAACCCCTACAAAAGGCTCTTCTTCAAGGTAAACAATATCAGGGTTATGCTTTCTGATGATTTCAGGGGCGTTAAGATATATGTGGAAAAAACGCTTCTTTAACATAAACGTTTTCCCGGTTTCGTAAGTTATGGATGTATTGCCCGTATAAACAGGCGCGTCAATTCCGCCTTCGGGCCAGTAAGGCGGGGTTACAAGCACAATTTCAGCTCCGGATTTTTCCGCCATTACGCGCAGCTTCTGCTGGTGGTATTCAAGCACCGAACTGTGCGATACAAAAAGTATTTTCAAAGCGCGCTACCCGATATCAGTAAACAGGTTCTTGTGCTCTTTTACCCAGCCGTAAAGTTTTTCCACGCCCTGCTCGGGGGATGTTTTAGGCTGCCACTTTAGCATCTTTTTTGCCTTGGCAATATCGCAGACAAATACAGGCTGGTCGCCCGGGCGCCACGGCCCGAATTTTGTCGGAATCTTTCTGCCAAAGAACTTTTCCAGAAACGCCAGAAGTTCCAGAAGCGACATCGTGTTCTTTGCGCCGCCGCCTATGTTAAAGGCCTGGCCTTTTACTTTATCTATGTTTTTTATTGCCGCTTCATACGCGTCAATTAAATCCTCTATAAACAATACGTCGCGCACCTGCTTGCCGTCGCCGTAAATTGAAATTGTCTTTCCAAGCATCGCGGCAATGGTAAACCACGCCACCCAGCCCTGGTCTTCTATGCCAAACTGGCGGTAGCCGTAAATACAGCTCTGCCTGAACACAACAGTCCTTATGCCGTATATCCTGCTGTAATCAATCATGTACTGATCTGCCGTGCCCTTGCTGCACCCGTAGGGTGAATGAAAATCAAGCAGCCTGTCTTCGCTTATGCCTTTGGGGTAATCCCTGTACGCGTATTTGCCGTTTTTTTCAACTATCTTTATATCCGTCATTCCGCCGTAGACTTTATTGGTGGAAGAATAAATAACCACAGGGTCTGCTTTCGTATTTCTTATTGCTTCCAGCAGATTAAATGTTCCAAGCGCGTTAATTTCAAAATCCTCGCGCGGGTCGGTAACAGAAGTGGTTACCGCCACCTGCGCCGCGTAGTGCAGGACAACGTCAAAATCTTTGTTCTTCTTAAAGACTTTTAAAAGGTCATCGTATACGCGGGTATCGCCTTTTATGAATGTAAGGTTTTTGTGTTTTTTTAACATTGAAAGGTTCCAGTCAGTGCCCCTGCGCGACAGGTTGTCAAACACATACACTTTATGCCCTTTTTTTAAAAACCGCTCCGCGGCATTCGCGCCTATAAATCCCGCCCCGCCTGTGATTAATATCTTCACTTTTCACCTCATGTTTTATAGTTTAACCCATAGATTATAAGCCATAGCCCATAAAAACAGCCCAAAGAACATAGCCCATAACCCATAAATAATACTTAAAAACTTCATTTACTTCGTTTCTCTTTATGCCTTATTGGCTATTCGCTTTAGCTTAATCTCTATTTATGCCCTATGGGCTATTCGCTTTGGGCTTTTCTTATTTATGGCCTATTGACTATTCGCTTTAGCTTAATCTTTATTTATGCCCTATTGGCTATTCGCTTTGGGCTTTTCTTATTTATGGCCTATTGGCTATTCGCTTTGGGCTAAAAATTATTCCCCAAACTTCGCCCTTATATACCTTTTTAACGCGTCGCGCCATCCCGGCATTATGTCCTTGTCAATTAATCCAAGGTGGTAATTCCTTAAAGCGGAAAAAGCCGGCCTTTTTGCGTCCCTTTTCCACTGGCTTTGATTGACCACTTTTACCTTGCCCGGTTTGTGCATTATTTTTATTATCTCTTCCACCATTTCCACGCGCGAGCAGTACCCCTTATTTGAAGCGTGAAAAACGCCGCATTCTTTTGACGGAATCAGCAGTTTTATCAGTTCCGCAAGGTCCAGCGAATATGTAGGGGAGCTTACCATGTCTTTTACCGCTATTATTTCATCGCCTTTATTAACTCCGTTTACGACGTAATCCACAAAATGATTGCGCCTTTCGCCAAACACCCACGCTGTCCTTAATATCACGCCGTTTCCAAGTATTTCCCTTACAAACCTTTCGCCTTCAAGCTTTGTCCTTCCGTAAAAATTACACGGGTTTGGCGCGTCAAATTCGGTATATGGCTCGTTTTTTGTGCCGTCAAAAACATAGTCAGTGCTTATGTGTATCATGCGCGCGCTGTGTTCTTTGCAGGCAATGGCGATATTTTTTGGGCCGATCGCGTTAACTCTCATCGCGTGGTCATTGTCTTTTTCACACGCGTCAACATCGGTAATAGCCGCGCAGTTTATGACAACCTGAGGCTGCCTTTTTTCCATAAACTCAAGAACTTCGCCAAGGTCTGTAATATCAACATCCTTGCTTGAAAGCGCGCTTACCGCGTATGTTTCATCGCAGAGTTTTTTTACATCAGAACCCAAAAGGCCGGTACCGCCAAAAATAGCTACTTTCATCTTTCCTCCGTTTTACTTATATGCTTTCTTAAAATAATCCTTAAATGCCTTGCCTTTTAACGCAGACCACCAGTTCTTATTTATTACATACCAGTTGATCGTAAGTTTTAAGGCTTCGGTGAATGTGTATTTGGGCTTCCAGCCAAGCTTTTTGATTTTGGCTGATGACAGCGCGTAGCGCCTGTCGTGCGCAAGCCTGTCTTTAACAAACTTCATGATAGACGCGGGCTTCTTAAGTTGTTTGATTATTGTCCCGGCGACAAGTATATTGGGTTCTTCAACATTTCCACCCACGTTATAAACTTCGCCGGGTTTCCCTTTTCTAAAAACAGTTTCAATGGCCGCGCAGTTGTCTTCCACGTAAATCCAGTTGCGCACCTGCTTGCCGTCGCCGTATAAAGGCAGGTCTTTTCCTTCTATCGCGTTTGTTATAAAAAGCGGGATGAATTTTTCCGGGTGCTGATAAGGGCCAAAGTTATTGGAGCTTCTGGTAACAATTACCGGCAGGTTGAATGTTTTAAAGTAAGCAAGGGCTATTAAGTCAGACGAGGTTTTGGAAGCCGCATAAGGGCTTGTGGGTTCAAGCATGTCTGTTTCAACAGATTTGCCTTTTTTCACGCTGCCGTAAACTTCATCTGTGGAGATATGAATAAATTTTTTAATGCTGTGATTTTTTGCGGCTTCAAGCATGTTCATTGTGCCGCGCACGTTTGTGTCCACAAAAATACCCGGGTCAAGGATAGACCGGTCCACATGGGATTCCGCCGCAAAATGGACCACGGCGTCCTTTCCGGATACCGCTTTGTCAACAGCGGCAATGTCGCGGATATCGCCTTTGATGAATGAGAAGTTGGGGTATTTTTTGAATTCAATTATAGTGTCGGGGTTTGAAGCATAAGTCAGCGCGTCAAAGACCGTGATTTTATATTTCGGATATTTCTTAAGCATAAGCCCGGTGAAATTACTGCCAATAAATCCCGCCCCGCCTGTGATTAATATTTTCAAGTTATCCATTCTCCTTATTCGCATTTGTTCCGTTCTTTCACCTTTCTCCTATCACCTATCTCGTCTTATGTCTTGTTCTACCAATCTTCCAATTTCGAATCTTCAAAGTTTCGTTTTTGTCTTTTCCGACCTTCTGACCCTCTGACCTTCCGACCTTCTATTTCTTCCGTCCCTCTTCCTTACCGAGCTGCCGATCCGCCGAGCTGCCGCCTTATCTGTCCTTCCTGCTCCAGTCATACGGAATTTCGCTTCCATGCGCAGGCAGCCGGAATTCATCCGGTTCCTTCGGGTTATATGTTTCCGTAGGCGTGTTTATGATTATTGATTCATATTCAGATACGCCCTTAAAACCGTGGTAAACATTGTTGGGTATCTGAACCATCTGCATATTGTGTTCGCCTATGAAAAATTCATTTATTTCGCCCTTTGTCTTTGAACCTTCGCGCGAATCATAAAGCACAAGCTTTATCATGCCGCGCACGCATACAAAACTGTCAAACTGTTTTTTATGATAATGCCACGCTTTGGTAACGCCCGGCATTACGGTAGTCATGTAAACCTGCCCGAATTTTATAAACATTTCATCGTCATGGCGCATCATTTCGGCAAGGCGGCCGCGTTCATCACACATAACCTTAAGCTGTTTTATCTTTACTCCGTCTATCATTTTTTCCTCCGGAAAATTTATATTTTATTCGCGCCGCTCTTTTTTACAAGTATGTTAGCGTCCAAAAGCGCGTCTTTGGATTCACCGCTGTCCATCCACCAGCCGTCAAGAATTTCATGCGTCATCATGTTCCTTTTTATGTAGGCGTTGTTCACATCGGTTATTTCAAGCTCTCCCCTTTTGCTGGGTTTTAATTTTCCTATTATGTTAAAGACTTCCGGCGGGTAGAAATATATGCCTATTACCGCAAGGTTAGAAACCGGATTTTTGGGTTTTTCTATGATTCTTTTTACCCTGCCGTTAACCACTTCGGCCACGCCGTATTCTTTAGGGTTGGCAACTTCTTTTAGGATTACCTTGGCGCCTTTTTTCTGCTTCTTAAAATCCGCGGCAGCCTTTTTTATGTTCTTTTCTATTATATTATCCCCAAGCACAACCACCATTTTGTCGTCGCCCACAAATTCCCGGGCGGTATTTAAAGCATCCGCTATTCCGCCTTCGCCTTCCTGATAACCGTAATGAATACGCTTTAATCCAAACTCTTTACCATTGCCCAAAAGCCGTAAAAAATCCCCTGAATTGCTTCCGCCGGTTACCACCATGATATCTTCTATCCCCGCGTTTACAAGCATCTGGATGGGGTAATAAATCATGGGTTTATCATAAACCGGCAATAAATGTTTATTTGTTATCCTTGTAAGGGGGTGAAGCCTTGTTCCAAGCCCTCCGGCCAGTATTATACCTTTCACACATACCTCCATAACCGCTTTATTTGGTGTATTTTCTTGATTATATCAGATAGGCAATATTTTGCAAATGGTTAAAACAATGGGTTCAATTCCAAAACAGGATTAGAGTTTTGTAAGTTTTTATAAATATTTTCATAAAAACAACAATAACTGTTAGCATTTAACAAACACATTCACTGCAACCCCGTTATCAAAAGTAATAAATAAAATAGCCCCATCTATGTCCGCGCCAAAGCATGGCATGTTTCCCAGATAGTATATCCACTGACTTTTCCCGCTGTCTTTAGGATAATTTTCTATCCACTCACCAAGCATATCATAAATTTCTTTTTTTGTTTTACCTATTAACATGTTATTATCTACCAGGTCATCAACCATCAGATATCGTTCATGTGACACTTCCCATTTAGCTCTGTCAAATCTCTCCGGCACATAACTGTCGGATTTAAACATAAAAAATAATACAGTTATTACCGCTATTAAAACAATCATAGTGACAACTATTATCATCACAATAATCTTTATTAACTTTTTATTTCCCATATTTCACGGACATAATATATCCATCCCTTTTCCTTATGATAACCGCTGTCAAACCTTGAAGTATCAAGTTATACCGTTTCCGCTTTTTTGAATAATTTCCTATAACAAAATCAGCCGTGCCGGACCTTAAAAGCAAAAAGTAAAACATTGTTAACTTACTATACCTTTATTCTTGCTGTTGTTACAGTAAAACCTGATATGTTTTATCCTTCCGCGCCTGTAGGAGCAGCAGTACAATTAAGGCTTTGTAATTATATTGCCTTCCTGTTCGTAATAATAAGAATAATCTATCCCCTTCATAAACATTTCCCTGTCATTTATTTTATTCGTCAGTACAGGCTTTAGCAATGCTTTTAAAGGCCCCGGATTTGACACCCCTTTTTCCATGGCAGACAGATATGCTTTTTTACCGATTAAGCTCCAATCTACGCACATTTTCAGATTCTTTATAAGAATTAAGTCTAACCAAATACGTGTGCTTCTTCCATTGCCTTCCATAAAAGGGTGGGCTATATTCATTTCAATATATTTATCAATGATTTCATCAAAAGTGTTTTCAGGCATTTTTTCTATTTTTTTCAGCGTTTTAGGCAGAAAACGCGCCTGTGCGAATTTAAAACCTCCCTTTGCTATGTTGCGCGTCCTGATTTGCCCGGCAAATTCATACAAACCGCCGAATAAATATCCGTGGATCTGCTGTAACCCTTTGACTGTGCCTGTTTCTATCGTTTTAAGCAAAAAACTGTCAAACAGGGCGTATGCTTTTGATTTGCTCTTTTCATCAACGCTTTCTTCACTGAATGTAAACCATTCAATAAAACGGTTCGCCCGTTTACTTGGAAAGTTTTTTGCAAGTTCAATAATCCCGTCATAATTAAAAACATTTGCCATCCTGTTTTTCCCGTCAGGCGCAGCAAACTTGAACTGGGTAGTGCTGCTACCCAGTTGGTTTTTTTCACGTTTTAATTTCGCTTTAAGATACTTCCAGTAATTTCTGTTTTTTTCATAATCATCATCACCCCGCAAAACACCGACTATATCCAAAACAGAAAACCACCATTTGGATGTCTTGTCATCCCATACAGCGCGCACTTTTTTATCCTCAAAAAAACGAATGGAAATTTTGTTCATTTATGCCATCCTCACATCCGCCCTTCGGCGCAATCTTTTAACACTTTCATATTCTGCCATATTAAGTCCAACTATGGCAAGTCCGGCCCGCGCGAAAATTCTTTTAAACTGCCTTTTGCTGTTAATTATATTAAACAACTGTTTAATTTATTATAATCATACACGCCTAACCTTTCTCATTCATTATACTACGGCGGATGGGTGAAAATAAAAAAAGATTAAGTATTGTCCCGTAAAAATCGTATTCTGCCGTCAACTACCTTACCGGTTCTTTATTTTACTGCCATTCCTTCCCGCAGGATTTGCATATCATCCTTGAAAAGGCAAGGTTCTTTGACTTTACTTTGCCGGAGCCGCACACAGGGCAGCAAAAACCGGCGTACTGCAACGCTGATTTTTTAAAAATCGCAGTTAACGCGGTTATTAAAGGCGCAATTATTGCCAATACAATTATCAGGAGATTTATTGTGACTTCCTTATTAGCTGCAGAAGGTATAATTACCAGTGCCAATATGCCAAGAATATTTATTGTGATATAAAAAATAAGTATCAGCCTGCTTATTCTTCCGCCTTTTGCAAAAAAGAACAGAAGCGAACCCCAGATTATTAACTGCAGGATAGCCGAGACGTAAGTGCCTATCACAGCCGACAGCGCAAACAACATAAGCACAAAAATCCCGCAGCTTACAATAACGGTTATTACGCTTTTAGGCATTTGTTTGCAGGCTGCTTTACCCTCATTCTGATTTTCCATACCGCCTCCCGAATATTATCAGCATCGCAATTCCGTGATATTACTCTATCAGTATACTGCCGTGCTTATATATGTTTGATTAATAAATTCTATCTCTGTTTCTGTTAATTCAGCGTGACCCGGTTCATAATAGCATTTGGCCTTAAATTTCAAAGTTGCTATCGGCTCGTATCTGTATAACGTTTCTCTTTTATTGTTTTCCCCGATCGAAACTTCAAAATGCATCTGATGATTTCCAAGATGGTCATATTGATCCCTGAAAATTAATATATTATCAGAATTATATATATTTACTATCTTGGCTAAAAACGTACCATCTGTCGAATAAAAATCCTGTTGAATAACCTTCCCCGCCGTATTGTATCCATATAACACCTTCATGGATAATGAAGGTGTTATATTTTCTTCTACTCTCTGAACCATCAAATTTGCAGCATTATAACTATAATAATTAACAGCAAAAATCGCCCCACTACTATCAGTCTGAACCGAGCGTGTCACACGCCCGTAAGAATCATAAACAAGTTCTGCCATTACCGAAAGAACCCCGTCTTTATAATATTCTATTCTTTCCATTTTCCCTGCATTGTCATAATAATATTCAAATGACAACTCACCAGGGTAAAAAAAAGAGCCTTTCGCGGTGTATGATACAAGTTTTCCTGCACCGTCATAATAATAACGCTCCGGCATGTCAATGTTGTCCAAATAATTAAAACCTTCCTCGTAATAAATTCTTTCCTCTACTGGTATTTCTGTTGACGTGGGGCATTTATGCTTTGTGCAGGAAGCAATAACCAATAATGCAAAAACAAACACAATTAGCGTTATTAATTTTTTCATTTCCCCTCCTGTAAAAATCATCAGATTCCCGTACTGTTTTTAATAAATTAGAATTATTATACGCCCGGCAAACAGAATTTGGAATATAAAAACGGTATAAGCGGATAAATTTATATCGCGGGATTTTAACGGAACTTTAAACCCAGATAACCTTTATCTCCCCTTCCACTTCCTTAAATTCCTTATCCCCCGTCAAAACCGGAGCTTTATGTATCTTAGCAAGCGCCGCCGCGAAGCAATCCGCGTATGACATTTTTTTATGCGCTTTTATTCCGGCTGCGGCTATTGCCGTTTCGATTCCTATATCCTCTATTTCAATCGGAGCGGACGCCATAATACCGCGCAGCGCTTCTGCCGCTTCAATGCCTTTTTGCCTTAGTATTATGTAATATAACTCCCCAAAATTGACAGAACTGATTATTAACCTTGTTTTTTTTGCCTGCCATTCCTTTATATACGCCGCAATCTTTGTGCTGTTTGGCTCCCCAAACATAAGCGATGTCATTGCATACGTATCAATAATTACTTTTTCCATTTTCCGGCCTTTCTTTCCATTTTGCCATACTCTGCGGCACGTTCTTCAAGCAGTATCTTAGTCAGGCTCTCCCCGCCGGAAAATATGCCAATCAGGGAATCAACATACTCGGGAGTTTCAGGCCTAAGCGTAATTGTGCCGCCCTGTAAATCCACGTGTATTTTTGTCCCCTTTTTTATCTTCATTTTTTTGCGTATTTCAGCGGGTATTACTATCTGCCCTTTTTCAGTTGCTGTTATAGTATACATTTTTATCCTCCGTCTTACTTTATATAATTAAGTATACATAATAATCATATGTAACACAAGTCTAAATTTTTCTTAGATCTTTATAAACACCGCTTTTAAACTTTTTAACCGAATCTGTTATCATAAACGTAAGAGTCTTAATATCTATCTCCGACAGCCTGCGGATATAAAGGCACGACCTTCCCCTTGAATGTTTCCCAAGTTTTCCCAATTCAACCGGATAATTATCAACATTAGGGAAAATATACACTGATATATTACCTTTCCTTGCCGCAAAGGCGGTTTTCATCCAGCCGCCCTGCCTGCCTGATTTATAAACGTAATGTACTTTTCCGAATCCCACAACAGACGGCCCCCACATAACCGGCTTCTCGCCTGACGCCTTTTCCATTATAGACGCCAGCTTAAGGCAGTCCTCTTTAAGCTGCTTGTCCTTAATGGAGTTTATATATTTCATTGCGTCTTTGTTTGTGGGATGTGTCTTATTTTCCGCCATTATCCCCTCCCATTAATATCATTCGTCTTATATTTAATTTATTCCGGCAGTTTGCTTTTTATAAACTCAAATAATACTTTGGCATTTTCAAGAAGGTTTTCAGCTTCTTTTTGTTTTATAAGCCGTTCTTCGTATTCCGCCACGTTTTTCATACTTATTATTTTTTTCAGCCTTTTCCCGGCTTCTTTAATTTCTACATTTGGTATGTCCTTAATACTTTCCAGCAGCCTTACCGCATCATCATGACGCAGGCCGGTATGCCTTTTTTGCAGGTAATACACACACAAGGCATCCGCCGCCGAAATCGCGCTGTGCACCGAACATATTGCACCGGCATTATAATCTTTTTTCTGATACGCATCCGCAGCTGTATTAATGCATTCTTTTGAACGCCTGATAAAATTTATATACAAATGCCTGTCAATACGGCTTGTCCTTATATTCTCCATCTCTGTCCCCTCTATGTTTATACTATTTTAACCCCATCTTTTTCTATGTTGCCGATTAGTGCCAGATTTTTTCTGTCTTTATACTCTTTTTCGGTAAGTATATACCCATTCAAAACATTCCCGTACAGCTCAAGAAAATCCGCAGAAAGCCTGTCTATTATCTCCATAGCTTCCTTCTTTTTATTATTATCTTTAACAAGCACAAACACGTCAATATCGCTTGTATCTGTTTCTTTTTTTACCGCAACTGAACCAAAAATTTTTATTTCTTTTACATCTGTGTTTTTAAAAGCCTTTTTCAGCCTTGATGCCATATCGCCAAACGGTACATCTTTTTGTGCAGCCGAATCAATTATGGGCTTCAAGACAGAATAAGCATAACTTTTCTCGTTTACTGCCCATACATTTGAATTGCCAACGCCTTTTACTGTGGTAAGGTTAATTTCCTTAAATTCAGCAAGCGCCCTGTTTAGTTTTACATTTGAAACCCCAATTACACGGCTTAATTCCCTTTCACTCATGTCCGGAAACTTTTTTTGTCCCAGCATGAATTTAAGGATTTTTATCTTATCTTCTGAGCTTAATACCTTTAAAACTCCGGAATTTATTTTCATAACTCTCCTGTGTTACATATTCGTAACAATTGTAACATAAAAGCAATTTTCATTCAATACCCGCCATACCTCTTATATTACATTTAATAATTATTAAACCCCCGGAAGTTTTTACACAGTTCATCTTTGTTAAATATAATTAACAACTGTTAAATAAATTAAACAGGGGGATGCAGCTGCATCCCCCTGTTTATAACAGATTTAATTTTATATTTTTAATATGTGAACTTTTGAACCCTATGATTATAACCATCCACTATATAGAAAACATTGCCGGTTATGTAGATGGCTCCCGGGAAATCAAACTGCCCGTTTCCCGTACCGCCGCTTCCCCACTTTGAAAGATAATTGCCTGAAGAATCAAACTTTTGTATTCTGTTATTCATTGTATCAGATACATACACAAAACCCATTGAATCCACCGCAATTCCATAAGGAGTATTAAATTTACCGTTCGTGCTGCCCAAACTTCCCCAGGTTAAAACATGCGTCCCGCCGGCTGTAAATTTGTGCACCCTGTGGTTAAAGGTGTCTGCCACGTAAAAATATTGCGTGGTTGTTTTATTGTCCGGCGCAATAGCGCACGGATAATTTAACTGCCCCGTGCCTGTGCCCGCCGTTCCAAACTGACTCTGTTTGACATTGGATAGATCCATTTTTTTAATCAAATTATTGTCGGTATCAGGCACAAAATAAAAACTATCCGATGTCACGGTTGCCATTGTGCCGCCCCAGGCGCCGTTTGATCCGCCGCCAAAACTTTCAGCGCTTGCGCCGTAATATGTAGGAGTTGTGCCGCTGATTCCAAACTTTTTTATTTTTGTAGAATCAGTTATAAACACAACATCTTCCCCGGTTCCGGCATAACCGTCTATTCCCTGCGGATTAACAAATGTAGTTGAATTTCCCCACTGCCTTACATAGTTGCCGGCAGTTGTAAACTGTTGAATCCTTTTATTATTTCTGTCGCATACGTAAACATTTGAACCTATAACCGTAATACCCGCGGGCAGGTTAAACTGCCCGTTTCCTGTGCCAGAAGCCCCAAACTGCGAGCTGTACACAGGCACCGCAACAGCGGTCTGGGTTGCAGCAGCGGCAACATATGTTTGTGTCGCATTTGGTGTATTGCTTGAGGTATGTGTCAGCGTTACGGTATTTGTTATCGTCCTTGTAATTGTCCGGGTGGCTGTGCGTGTTGAAGTTGCAGTGGCAGCCGGAGTCCTTGTACGGGTTGCCGTGCGTGTAGCTGTACGGGTAGCGGTGCATGTTGACGACGGCGATAAAACCGGCGACGCGGTCTGGGTAATTGTAGCACAATCTCCCGGTGTTATTGTGGCAGTTGCCGTAAGTGTGTCTTCTGCCGCCGGAATCTGCGTAGGTTCAGCCGCCGGCGCTGTAGGATTGTTCTTTTTACATCCAAAAATAAAAACAGTAAATACAATAAATACCCAAATAAATAGTACGCCTTTTTTCATGTTTTCTTCTCCCCTTAATTTTTTATGCAGCCGCTTTGCCGGCGTTTAATTAAACATAACAGGCAAAACACAGGCAAATTATCCGGTTTATCCCCGATTACATCCCAATATTACGCAGCCGCACGGATAAATATACCATAATAATACTTTTAATTACCACATAAACCTGCCTAAAAATTCCCGTTCAGCAAAACACATTAAACATAAATTCCGCTGATTATTTTTTCTTTTTACTTTTCGGCTTAACTTCCCCAAGTTCGTTTTTTGTCAGCGTAATAAGCGTGCTTATCCATTCCCTGTCTTCAAACCTGTCCTTAATGTGAAAGTACATCTTTGCGCCGGGATACGGCGCGCCAAGTGTTATTTTATCATCCTTAAGTATGAATTCTTCCCCGGCTTTGGTGGGTTTTATAAAAAGTTTATCATCGCAGATAAGAGCTGTAATTACACCGTCTTTATAAAGGCCGTATTCCCCAAACATCTTTTTTACGGTAATACCGCCCGCTGCCCGCATCTGATCCGCTAAAAAATCCGCAAAACTTTTGTCAGTGGCCATGTTTTACTGCACCGTATTTGCCGTCTTCTTATAAAGATAAACCTGCACAGCCTTTGAATCAGAATTTATCGCGTCCCCGTCCACTCCCATCATAAGCAGATGTTCCTCAAGCATTTTTGCCTCCCTGTTATCCGTGGCAATATCCCAAAGCCATAAATCTTTCTTTTTATCCACATTGTGTTTTTTATACAGGGCATCCTCTGCCTTTTTTGCAATTCCCATATACCAGTTGCCGTATCTGGGGCTGTGGTCGGCAATAAATTTTAAAAATTCCTCACGCAGCTGTTTTTCATATTTTGCCATTTTCCCTCCGTTTTTTTAACCTTTTTCTTTATCCCTATTTTACATTAAAAAAAATCTACATTCCACAAAAACACATCACCTGCATTGGTGTCAATACAGGATTAGGCACCGCAGTTGACAGCGCGTTTTTTTTTAAGTTTTTGCAATCGTCCATAAAACCCTTACAGTACAGAATGGTTTCGTTTCAATCACAAACCAACACCCTTCCCCACGAGCCCCACAGTTTATCAATTTCCAGCACCCTTCCCTTTAGCTGAAATACCTCCCCATTATTCAGCACATCATAAAATTTCTTATCCGCGCATTTTTGCGGCAGGTTAAGGTGAAGCTTTACCGGATTCGTATCTGAATTGACTGCCACTACAGCGCTTTGATTTTCAATGGTTCTCATAAATGCAAATTGCTTGTGGTTAACATGCAGCTGGGTATAGCCCCCTTCCTGCAAAGCCCTTACTTTTTTCCTGACCTCCGCCAGTTTTTTTACTTCTCTTGAAAGGTCTCCTTTTATCTGCCGCGGATTAATCTGCTGCCTGATACCGTAATCATCTGCCGGGCCTTTTTTACCCGGCACTCCGGATTCGCTTCCATAATAAACAGAGGGCATCCCCGGCACTGTAAATAGCAATAAATACAGCGGATAAATGTCATGAAAACAGTCAAGCATTGAACCAATCCTGTTTACATCGTGATTATCCGCAAAATTATAAAGCTGCAGATTTTTATATATTCCGCTTTCACCAAACTGCCTGTTCAACGAATAAGCGATTTCAAAATAATTTATATCATTATGTGAAGAATATAACCCCTTGTACACTTCATAATTTGTAACCGAATCCAGTTTCTCATCACATGCCCATTTCCTGTAGTCTCCATGTATAACTTCTCCAAGCAGCCATGCGTCAGGTATTCTTTTCCGTAGTTTTGCCATAAAATCCTGGCTAAGCACATCCGCTGTATCAAGCCTTAAACCCGCGGGTTTAAATTCATTCATCCAGAATTCCGCGGCTTTCAGCAGATACTCCGTCACTTTAGGGTTATCATGATTGAATGCAGCAAGGTCATAACACCCGTTCCAGGCGCTGTAGGTAAACCGGTCATTTAACGGGGAGCGGCGCGAAAAATCAACTCCCTTTATCCAGTCTTTATATTCCGACGCCTCCCCTTTTTCCAGAATATTTTTAAAGATAAAACAATCCCTTCCGCAGTGATTAAACACAGCATCAAGCACCACGCTTATTCCTTTTTGCCTCAGATTCTCTATTTCCCTTTTAAGGCTTTCGTTATTGCCAAGCCTTCTGTCCACATTATAATAATCTGCGGTATCATAACCGTGTGCCGTTGATTCAAACACAGGCCCCAGATAAAGCGCGTCTGCTCCTATATCTGCCATATGTCCCCCCCATTCAGACAGCATTTTCAGCCTGTCTTCAGGGCTGCTTTTAAAATCGTTTTTCTTTGGAGCTCCAAAAGCGCCCAAAGGATAAATGTGGTAAAAAAATGTATCCGGTTTTAGCCTGTTCATAAATTCCTCCTTCGTATACCGTTCGGTATATAGCGGGCAGTATTATATTCCTATTATTAATATATTATTATTTAAGAGAAAATACCGTGCATGAACTGTCCGGAAAGCCTGTGTATTTCCTGTTCATTAAGCGTTATTGAACCGCCATAATAAACGCCTATATATGAATTTATTGTCCCAATAAGAGAAAAGGCATATGCTTCATGCCTGCCGCGCATATTACCGTGCTCCGGAACCGCGCGCAGGAACATTTCCTTTACAAGTTCATACTGCGCGTTGTTCGCGTTTTTTACAATTCCAAATATTTCGCTGTCAGCCGGATAAAACCACGAAGACAGCATCATTCTGTAATAATCTTTATACGCAGATGCAAATTTAAAATATGCCCCAATAACCTGATTTATATTTTTTATTATATCCCTTTCATACCTGCAGGCTTCTTCCAGCCTTTTAAGCAGCTCCGTGTTATTTATAGAAACAATTTCCTCAAACAGCCCTTTTTTGCTTCCAAAGTAATGATACATTGTTGGCTTAGTAATACCGGCCGCGTCCACAATCTGCTGAATGCCCGCGCCTTCATACCCAAGCTTTGCGAATATCTCTGTTGCCTTTTTAATTATGTTTTCTTTGTTATCCATATATTTTATATACCATTCGGTATATAAAAAGTCAATATCTATTTTATACTTATACAGAATTAGTTACAATGTATTAAATACTGCTTTTTCAGAGCCTTACAATTCCCCTGAAACCCCTGGAATTGTAATATGATTCCGCACCGTTATGATAGACAAAAACCCTTCCAAACCGCCTGTCCCCAAAAAGCGCGCCGCCCTGTTTTCTTACTTCACCAGGCGTCTTAATCCAGCTTGATGTTTTTATGTCAAACTCCCCAAGTTTCTGCAGCGCCATATACTCTTCTTCGGATAACAGTTCAACGCCCATGTCAGCAGCCATTTTTACGGCGCTGTTTTTTGGCTTAAATTCTTTTCTTGAATTAAGCGCTTTTTGGTCATAACACAGGCTTCTGCGGCCGGCAGGCGTCTCCGGGCTGCAGTCACATACAATAAACGACCCGGTTTTTTTATCATATCCGGTTACATCAGGCTCGCCGCCTGTTTTTTCCATATCCTCTATAACCTTCAGTTTCGCCTTATTGGATGTAAGTTTATTTTTCACCGCTTCCCATTTAATACCTTTATGCCTGCCGGGATTTTTTTCAAAACGTGACTGAAGAATTTCAACAATCTTATCCGGCAGCTGACTGCCTTTATCTTTTTTCATTATTTTCCCTCCTTTTTTTATTAATTATATAACCATATGCCGTATTATCCAAATATAAATTTATAAAAACGCGTCATTTTACCTCAAAAGCCCCCTTTTCACCGACGTCATACCCTCCGGGCAGCTCGGGTTTTCTGCCAAAAGCGGATACATTACCCGCGTTATACACGCATTTATTGTCTTTGGCTATTCTGCTTACGCTGTCTTTATCAGGATAGCACATGTAAATTACCCCGCCTTTGCTTTTGGCCGCTATAGGAGTTAATACTTTCAAAAAACGGTGTTCCTCCGCACCCGTAATTGTGACACCCGCGGGATTAATCCCCACAAGGTTCTTACCCGCGTAAAAATTGTGCGTGCCAGCGCCTATTTCAAGCGCGCTGTCCGGCCTATGAATGGTTTCACTGTCAGCGTATATCATTCCTATGGAAAAATTTTCGGTAATTGCCCTTATATTTGCCTGTTCTTTAACCGAATAAAACACGGCATAATCTATTTTATTAATGCCGTTCGCGCGCAGGTATGAAAGCACGGTATTTTTAAGCCCCTGCGATTCTTTGCCTTCATCGCACGCCAGCACAAGCATGCACGACCCGTCTTCAAGCCTGTAAAAAACCGAATTTATACCCTGCGCCGGAATGTAAGACGCGGCAAAACCTTTTTTGGGAAATGCCGAAACCGCGTAAACCAAAATCACCATTGCTATCATGGAATGTTTCAGCCGTATTTTTTTAAAATTAACCTCCACATCAGCATGCGGCAGGGCAAGAAAATATATATAGTAAAGTATCACTGCCGCGGCGGGAATAGACTTTAACGACACTGACGCCAGCGGCATCTGCCCCATAACAGCGGATGATTTTGTCATAATTTCTATTATCAGCCACTGCGCCGCTCCAAAGGGCGCGGCAAGCACGGGCGCTATTGACCCAAAAAGCCACATGGCAAACCCTAAAATGGTGGCAAAGCCTGAAAGCGGCACAATTATAAGATTTGCAAATACGGAAATAATTGACACCTGATTAAAGGTATTTATCATAACCGGCAATACAAACACCTGCGCTGTTAAAGTGGCTGACAGCGTTTCAGAGACCCATTTTGGAAGAAATGACAGATACCCCGATACTTTTTCATTAAGATAAATTATTCCGAAAGCCGCAAGAAAAGAGAGCTGAAATCCCGCTTCAAACAATGACTGCGGGTCAAATAACAGAATAAAAAATCCCGCGGCGCACAGCGAATTTAACGCATCCCCGTCGCGCTGTATTACATACCCGAACAGTATAAATGACGCCATTATGGCCGCCCTTACTATTGAAGCTTCCCCGCCGGTAATAAGGGCAAAACACCAGATGCAGAAAATAGCGATAAACGCGGAAAGCTCTTTTTTTACCCTTAACAGTTTTAAAAATACAAATACAAAAACAGTTATAAGCCCGGCGTTCATTCCGGAAACCGCAAGTATATGCGCCGTGCCTGTCTTTTTAAAATCATCGTACACATTTGCGGGAATGGATTTTCTGCTGCCAAGCATTACGCCTTCCAGAATTCCGGCCTGCGGCTGCGGCACGTACGCGTAAATAAGCGCTATCAGTTTTTCTCTTGCCCCATAAGAAATTCTTCCTATAAAACCGGCTTTTTCGCCTGTTTTTATTACCTTAAAATCAGACGCATACGCGGTGTACAGTATGCCGTTTCTTTTAAGGAATAAAGAATAATCAAAACCGCCTTTATAAGGAGCTTTCTGCGGCTTTTTAAGTTTGGCTTCAATTTCAAGAATGTCCCCGTAGCCTATTTTTAAATTTGACCTGCCTTCAATTGTCACCCTTGCTTTTGCGGCGCGCAGTTTTATTTTTTCCGCGGTGCTGCCGGCTGTTTTTACTTTTATAATTTCTCCGTCAAAATACGTCCTGCCGCCGGAATGCTCGGGCATGCCGTACACCCTTACCGTAAAGGAACTTATGTTTTGCAGATATTTATCCATGGAAGATTTTTCTGTAATATATATGTTTAAACTGACACTAATGAATCCGCATGCCGCTGCAGCCAAAAGGGCGGATAAAAAACTTTTTCTTGAAACTATCATGGCAGCCGCAAACAGGCAGATTATAAAGGCAAAAAACAATACATTAAGTTTTATAACCCCGCCGGCTGCTATACCAAGCGCCAAAAAAACCGTTAACGCCGTAAACGGCCTGTTCATTGGACGGTTATAAACCTTTTTATTTTAATGAATTTCTTATTTCCTATCCCTTTTACTTTCTGCAGTTCTTCAGCAGACTTAAACCCCCCGTTTTCCTGCCTGTATTTTATTATTTTTTCTGCGTAAGAAGGGCCTATGCCGGGGAGTTTGACAAGTTCTTCCGCTGACGCCTGATTTATGTTTACTGAAAGTGGTTTTGACGCGGATTGCGCTTCAATATCCGCGGTTTTTGGATTGATAAAAGCAAGGATAAAAATTCCGGCTATGGCACCGGTTAGAATGGTAAAAATGACAGACTTTTCTTCTTTGGTGAATGTTCCCATCTCTGGCCCCTCTGTTTTCCGGTTACCCGTTTTGTATATTAAATCAGGATTTTATCCCATAAACATCTATCCCATATCCCATAAATAAACCTTAAATCTAAACAACGCGCCCTAAAGGGACGCGGCTACCAATATAAAACATAACACTTTAGCAGATTAAGCATTTAAGCTATAACGAAGAAATAAGCATAAACGGCTTAAGCATTTAAGCTATAGCGGAAGAATTGTTCTAAATCTTTCGCTTATGCTTAACTGCCTATAACTTAAACCGCTATGTTTAAGTCTTCTGCTTGACTGCCTATAGCTTAAACCGTTGCTTTATAAGTCCTTAAACCTACCGGCGGATTTTTCATACCCAAGCGACGCGTAGTTATGGATAAAATCCTGAAGGTTGTCAAACTTTTTTTCAAATTCCTTTTTTTCCTCATCCGTAAAAGGCCCAAGCACATAGTCAACTGTTTTGCTTTTGTGTTCCGGCCTGCCTACGCCGAACCTTATTCTTGGATATTTATCGGTTCCAAGCTTTTCTGTAATTGATTTTATACCGTTATGGCCGCCGTCACCGCCGCCGTTTTTCAGCCTTACGGAATAAAGCGGAAGGTCCATATCGTCATGGCATATCAGGATATCTTCAGGTGAGATTTTATGTTTCTCCGCGAAAAATTTTACCGCTTCGCCGGACAGGTTCATATACGTCAAAGGCTTGATAAATAAAACAGAAACGCCGCGGATGCTTTTTGTCGCATACGCGGCGTACTTGTTTTTTTCTGTAAAGGAAAATCCCAGTTTTGACGCCAGGAAGTCCGTAAACATAAAGCCTATATTGTGCCTTGTGCCCCTGTACTCTTCGCCTTTGTTTCCCAGGCCGGCTATAAGCTTCATGTCTTATTTTTTTGCTATTTTTTCTTTGCCGCAGGAGCTGCTTTTGCCGCGGGCGCCGCTTTGGCTCCGCCTTTTGCACCTGCCGCAGGCGCTGCTTCTTCAGCCTTTGGCGCTCCTTTAATAACTTCAGGTTCTTTTGCAGCATCAGCCGCAGGAGCAGCTTCAGCTCCCGGTGCCGCCACAACTTCCTGCTTAATGCCCTTTACAACAACCACGGGATATTTGGGATTGTCAAGAATCTCCACGCCTTCTTTAAGCTTAATATCCGAAACGCGTATTTCGTCGTTAATCATAAGCGCGGATACGTCAAGGTCTATCCTGCTTGGAAGGTCTTTAGGAAAGCATTTTACGGTGATGTGCCTTGCTATGTGTTCAAGCACGCCGCCCGCTTTTACGCCTTCAGGTAATCCTGAGGTAAACACAGGCACTTCAAACCTTCCTTTTTTATTGTCGCTTACCGCGTGAAGGTCCGCGTGCACTATTTCGTCGGTAATAGGATGCCTTGAAACTTCTTTTATAATTACGGTTTTTTCCTCTTTCTTGTCATGGTCCGTAAGTTTTAACGTGATAAGGATTGTCCCTTCCTGAAGGGTCTTAACCGTTTTTTCGATATCCTTTATCCTTATCTCTATCGGCATTGTCTTTGTTTCCTTGCCGTAGATTACAGCCGGAATCTTTCCTTCTTTTTTCAGTTTCTTTGCTGACGCGTTCTGCTGCCTTACTTCCGCTTCCATAGTTACCTTCTCCATTTTTAAAACTCCTCCTATCGGAATGTTACGCTGTATTCAAGGTTGTGTATTACCTGAACAGCTCACTTATGGTCTGTTCGTCGTGTATCCGCTTTATGGCTTCGCCGAATAACTTTCCGACTGACAGTACCTTTATTTTTTTCACTTTTTCGCGTTCCGCCTGCGGTATCGTGTTTGACACCACAACTTCAAGTATTTCCGAATCATTTATCTTTTCAACGGCCTGGCCCGAGAATATCCCGTGCGTCATGCACGCGTATATTTTCTTTGCGCCTTTTGCCTTTAAAAATTTTGCCGCCTGCACAAGCGTGCCGCCCGTGGCAAGCATGTCGTCGGGTATTATAACATTCTTTCCTTTTACATCGCCGATTATGTGCATGGCCTCCACAGATTCAGGGCCGCTTCTTTTTTTGTCAACAATGGCAATTGGCGTGTTAAGTTTTTCCGCGAAATACCACGCGCGTTTTACGCCGCCGATATCTGACGCGGCAATTACAAAATCATCCTGTTCAACCATTTTTCTGAAATAATCTATAAACACCGGGGCCGCCAGAAGGTGGTCAACCGGTATGTCAAAGAAACCCTGTATCTGATCGGCGTGCAGGTCCATTGTAAGAATCCTGTCGGCGCCGGCCGTGGTAAGTATGTTTGCCACAAGTTTTGCCGTGATAGGAACCCTTGGCTGGTCTTTCCTGTCCTGCCTTGCGTATCCGTAAAAAGGAACAACCGCAGTTATCCTTCCGGCGGACGCGCGTTTTAACGCGTCTATCATTACAAGAAGTTCCATCAAATTGTCATTTGTCGGCATGCACGTTGACTGAATTACAAAAACATCCGCGCCGCGGACATTATCATTAATCTTTACCCTTATTTCGCCTTCGGGAAATTTTCCTACAAAGGCGTCAGCAAGCTCCACGCCCGCGTGTTTAACTATTTCTTTTGCAAGGTTAAGGTTGCTTGTGCCAGAGAAAACAAGCAGCCTGTCTGTCCTGTGCCCTTTTTTAGCTTTTTTCATAATTATTTCTTTCTCCTCTTTTTTACCCAGCCGGTTTTTGTTTCCTGCCTCGGCCTTGCTATTGCCAGGGAATCGTCCGGCACGCTGTCGGTTATTACCGAACCCGCGCCTATTACGGCGTTTTTTCCTATTTTAACCGGCGCCACAAATACCGCGTTGCTTCCGACGTACGCGCCGTCGCCTATCACCGTTTTATTCTTTTTTAATCCGTCATAATTTGCCGTTATTGTGCCGGCGCCTATGTTTACATTACTGCCTATTTCGGAATCGCCTATGTAGCTTAAATGCGCGACGTTTGTGTTATTGCCTATGGTGGAATTTTTAATTTCCACGTAATTGCCTATCTTGCAGTTGTTGCCGATAACAGCGCCCTGCCTTAAATGCGCGCTTGGCCCTATGGTGCAGCCTTTGCCTATTTTTACTCCGGCTTTAATAACCGAAAAAGGCTGTATAACTGTATCACTGCCTATTTCGACGCCTTCTTCAATATATACCGTGTCAAAATCAACAATAGTTATACCATTTTCAGAAAGCATTTCAAGAACTTTTTTGTTCCTGATTTTACCCGCCTCCGCAAGCTGAGCCCTGCTGTTTACACCCGCAAGCTCCCTGTAAGGGACGTCAACGGGGCTAAGCGGCCTGTCTTCAGCGTACATTAAAGCCGCAATATCAGTCAGGTAATACTCGCCTTTTGCCTTGTTAACCTTTATTTTTCCAAGGTTTCTTACAAGGCTGTCTTTCCTTATTATATATACACCGCCGTTTATGACCTTAATTGCCTTTTCACGGTCATTGGCGTCTTTATCCTCAACTATCCTTATCACATAATCTTCGCTGTTTCTTACAATCCTGCCGTATCCTGACGGATTTTCAGCAAAAGAGACACCAATTATACCACCCTGACTTTTCTTTGTAAACATTTTAATTAGAAAGCCGACTGTATCGGAAGTTATAAGCGGTGTGTCCCCGCTTAATATCAATATGCCGTCTTTCAGGGGGATTTTCGCCTTAATTACCGAACTTACCGCGTCTGCCGTGCCAAGCTGTTCTTTCTGCAGTACAAATCTTATGTTATTCCCGTTATACCGCGCCGCGGCAAAACTTTTAAGCTGCTGCATATTGGCGCCGGCCACCACTGTTATGTCCGAAACCCGCGCTTTAAGGCACGCGTCAATAACGTGCGCCAGCATGGGCTTGCCGCTTACTTCGTGCAGGACCTTTGTTTTTTCGGATTTCATCCTTGTGCCCTTGCCCGCGGCAAGTATAACGGCTGATATCCCGTTTACGGGTTTTTGCTTTTCTTCAAATTCCGCGTCCACGCGCAAATCTGGATTTTTCATCCGGTTTTCACCGGAAAAAAAATCCACGTTAAAATCCATTTCGCTGTTTTTTACTTTTACGCTTTTTTTCAAGTTATTCTTTCCCGCATGTCCCGTTTTTTGAATGCTCGCAGCAGGAGCAGCCTTCTTTTGCCCCTTCTTTGACATTGTTTTCTTTTCTTTTATAATCGGTTTCATAGAAACCGCTGCCCTTGAAAATTATTCCGCTTCCGCGGCTTACAAGCCTTTTTATGCCGCTTCCGCCGCATTTGGGGCATTTTTCAAAAGCGTCATCTTTTATCGACTGTTTGTGTTCAAACACGCCGCATTTTTCGCATTCATAATCGTAAGTCGGCATTTTTCCTCCGTTACCTTAAACTTTTGTGTTCAAAATCATTGCATTTTTTTGAATTGGGGCGTTCCGGATGCGCGCATGTTGAAGGGTGGTTAAGCCTGCATACATCGCACAAAAAACCGTTGTCAATTTTTATTAACAGCTTTAAAAACGCGTTCTTAACCTTTTTTATCATTTATCCGCCTTACGCCTGTTTGAAGGATTATATTACATAACGCCCAAAAGTCAAGCACGGCCGGCCCGCGCGGCGAATCAGCCCTTTTACGGATGTTTTTGCATAACGCTGTTTATCTGCTTTACAAGTTCTTCCGCCATTTTTCTGTTTGCCTCGGCGTTTGGATGCCAGTCGCATCCCATTAATTCCTGAGGCACGGGGGATAATGACGCAAAATGCGTTTTTTTGTCCTTAAATGTTTTTAAAGTATTTTTCACATAGCCGGACAGCGGAGCGTCAGTAACAGGCCCTGTGACGCAGAAAATTTCGGCCTGCGGGTAATATCCCCTTACTGTTTTTAACAGCGACAGGTATGCTTTTTCAAAAAGTTCTTTTGAAGGCACGGGCTGCGTGCTGAAATCATTTGTCCCTATATTTATTACAACAATATCCGGAATCCAGGATTTAAAATCCCATGCCGTTAAAGGGTCGTTCATTATTGTGTTTTTATAATAATACCCCAGCGGCTTTTCCGCGGGTATGGCGTTGTCGCCGTAGTTTTTTACCAGGCCGCGACCTGATATTGCAATTATATGCGCCTGAGCGCCAAGGACGCGGGAGGTAACTGACGCAAAGGACAGGAAATTGTTCTTATATTTCTTTTCTGTACCTTCCCCGCAGGTGACTGAAGGCCCTTCTATTCCATAGCCGACAGTAAGCGAATCGCCTATGAATTCAATTTTCTTTGAAGGTTTAACCGGCGGTGCAAGCACTTTTGCCTTCTTATCAAGAATAAAACCTTTAAAAATACCTGTGCCGTCGTATGTTTCCGTCCTTTTGGTGATTATTACGGAATGCGGCCCGCGGCTGAGGTTTTTGGCAACAATATATTTTTTCACTTTCGGCTGTGTCACAAGCACCGGCATACGGGCGCCGTCAACAAATACATTGTAATGGTTTGTCCCGTCATCCAGAAGCACGGCGCAGTAAGCGCCTTCAAAATTTATGGCGATTTCAATGCCCGGCCAGTCAAAACGCGGCGCGTTTTTATCCGAAAAATCAATTCGCCCTATATATGATATGCCGGGATCCGAAGGAATAACTTTTTTATAAGCGCTTGTAAATCCGTAAACGATTCCGCCCGTAAAAGCCACCACACCTATTGCCGCCAGCAGCCATATCCTTTCCATTTTATTCTCCTTTTTTCTTCTTTTCTGTTTTGATTTTTTCAGCGTAAACTTCTATCAGTTTATGTACAACTTTTCTGCCAAGGTATTTTTCAAGCTGTTCGGCAAGCGAAAAAGCTGCCACCACATCCATTTTACCCGATACGCACCCAAGGGCGCAGGTCTGCTGTGAAAGGTAGTAGCCGTTATGCCCGCAGATGGTGGTCACAAATATTTTTTTATCCACTTTTATTGTTTCCAGCGGCCAGGAATAACAGACTGCAGGCTTGTATTCCGTGCGTTTTAACCCGTTTTTTATTGAAATTAAATCTATAAGGCAAAGCAGGGCTTTCCCTTTTACCACAGACAGCATGCAGCTGCCGTCTTTTCTGTGGTTAAGGTAAATGCCGCTTTTATCCTTTTTAAAAACCTTTTCATTCAGCACCCAGGGATATTTCGCGGCAAACTCGGCTTTATTGTCCTTTATGAATTTTTCAAGTTTTTTTCTTTCTTTCGGTTCTATGTCCACAGTGTAATCGGTGCAGCAGGAACCGTGGTATTTTTTTCCTTTCAGTTTAAGGCATTTGGAAGAGTCGCATTTATATGTGGTGTGAAAAAGGCTGTATGTGTCAAAAATAAAATTGTCAAATTCCACCAGCCCGCCGTTTTTTCGGAGGATGCTTATATATTGTTTCAATTTTGACTTATTGTTTGGTATGTGCAGAATTGTTTTCATAAAACCGCCGTTTATATTATTTGATGAATTAAAACAGCCATATTATAACAAAAAAACGGGCGGAGCGCACGTAAGCGCACCGCCCGTTTTTAAACAGAAGCTTTATTAATCAAAAAGCATTTTTTTCTTTGTAAGAAGAAGAATAAGGTCTATAAGCGTGCCTATACCGGCGAATCCAAATGTAAAGAGCCAGATTTAACCGGAAATTATCTTGCGATTATAAAACCTGTGAAGCCCCGCCAATCCCAAAAAACCAACGCAGCAAAGCACAATCGTAATTGTTTTCTTGTCCGCAGCCATTTAAAAACCTCCTTATTTTTTGTTAACCTATTATAACACCTGTTTTTTTATTTTCAACCCTGTTATTTTATGTACGGCGCCGATATCCGCCGGCGCAAAGTCATATTCCGCAAGCCCGGATATGGCCGCCCACTTATACTCTTCGTGAACATTCAGTTTTATATCCCCTGACACAATTTCACATAAAAATGATGTCAGTTCTATTGTTTCAGATTTTGTTGTTTCAAATTTTTTCCCGACTTTTATGTCAAGGTCAAGTTCTTCCTTTATCTCGCGTTTAAGGCAGGCTTTAAGGGATTCGCCTTTTTCCGCTTTGCCGCCGGGGAATTCCCATTTTGACCCGTGGCTGTCGCCTTTGGCGCGTTTAGCTATAAGGACTTTATTGCCTTTAATTATAACCGCGGCCGCCACTTTTATCATTTGATATAACCTTTTGTAGCGCACTCTTTTATAAGGCTTTCCGCGTATTCCCACAATTCAGCGGAGCCGTTGCCTATGTGGCTATTTACTTCAACCACCCGCTGTGCGCTTATGTTGTGCTGAACCCACGCGCCGCCGTTATGGGCATGGTTCTGCATTATGGGTTCCAGCCTGTCTATGGCCGCGGCAAATTTTGCTTCGGGCGTTTTCTTTTCCTCAAACTCGCGCCACAGCGCTTTTAATTCATCCCCCTGCGGCTGCGGCAGCATGCCAAATATCTTATCCGCAGCTTTAATATCTTCTTTGCTTATTTCGCCCTGTTTTTTGTTATACACCATTATATCTCCGGAATAAATCTCAGGAAGGTCGTGGACAAGAACCATTTTAACAACTTTATCCACGTCAATTTTTTCTTTGGAATATCCGGATAAGATGACAGCCATCATAGCAAGGTGGTATGAATGTTCCGCGTCGTTTTCATGGCGGGAGTTATCAAAAATGCGGGTCTTTCTGAATATTAATTTTAATTTGTCTATCTCTTTAATAAATTCAAGCTGTTTAAACAGTTCGGAATTTATCAAATTTTTATTCCAGCGCTGCAAGGTAATCTTTTGCTTTTTCCGCGTCATTAAAAACCACAAGGTTTTTTCTGCCGGTAAAAGCCACAACGCCCTTAAAAACCACTTCGGTTATGCCTTCCATCCCTATTATGGCTGAAGCTTTTATGTACGGAGTGTTGTCTTTTATGAATTCTTTCATGGCTGCCACGGAAGCCCTGTCGTATTTTGTCCTGCTTATATTCACAAGCGCAAGCACGGAATTTTTAGGCTGGCCTGTAATTATTTTTTTTGCTTCGGCAAGAAGTACTGCCAGTTCAGCGGGATTGCTTTCGGAATAGTCTTCATACAGGATTTTTTTGCCTTTATGTTCAAAAAAACTCACGCCTGCCATAATCGCCTCCTGTTATCGGTTTAATTAATCCATATTAACACCGGGATTCTTTGATGGCAAACGTTTTTCAGTTGTTTTTCCATTCGTTATACCAGCCGTTTAACAGCGGCACAAATTCAGACACGGCTTTTTGCTGTCCGGCAGCGCTTGGGTGGTCGTCTGTGGACGGATAGTAAAGGGTATTCTGGCTGTTGGCAACAGTATGGCTTTCCGCCCCGTTTATCACCATATGGTGGTTGTCAGGGTGAGTCAGCACGTTATAATAATCATACGCGTAAACATTGCCGTGTGTGTAATTTTTCAGCCAGCCGTTTTGCCTGTCTGCCAGCCAGTTGGATATTTCCCTTGTTAATAGCGGGTCTCCAAGAACCTGCTCCGGCGGAGGGATGATAAGGATAAAAAGTTTATCGGTATGCAGAGCGGTATAAGTAAGGATATTATTATAAATTACTTTTTCGTCATCAATTGAACCTTCAACTTCGCTGTTTGGAAAACACGACTTGAACATTATGATTTCATTTTCACCTGTTGGTTCGGTTATGGTGTTTGTATAGCATGTATTTCCGTATTCAGCGTATACATAAGGCATAACTTCATTCCTGAACCAGTCGGGCCAGTCTTCGGTATCAGTATAAGAACCCTGGTCATAACCGGGGTCATTCCAGTTATAATTTGTATCACTGACAAAGTAATTATTCGCGTTAAGCGCTGTTCCAAGCCCGCCGTAAGACGCCTGCAGCCAGTTTTCCCCTGTGCTGTGGTGGATGAAGATAAGCTTTACCGTGGATGACGGCGCTACGGTGTTTAATGTGCCTGATTCACCGGCAGGATCGGTAACTGACGCGGGATTCTTTCTGTCAGAACACGAAAATAAAAAAAACGCGCAAAGCACAGCCATTAAAATTTTAAACTTCATAATAACCCCCTGTTTTTTTACCGCCCCCGGTAAAACAACCTATCAATTATGACAATAAATAAAGGCATAAGTTGCGTTTATATTTGTTTTATACCCGGTATAAATTTATTTTTACTCTGCTTGATTTGACTTTTTACTTTTTTAAGCGAGACGCCGCCGGTGCAGCCGGTTTGCGTCACGGCAAGCGCGCCGCAGGCAGAGGCAAACATAATTGTGTCAAAGAGTGCTTTTTCATCTTTTAACTTTTCTTTAACATTATTACCTTTAAGCATTGATAGTTTTGCTATTATACCCGCGGTAAACGCGTCGCCCGCGCCTGTTGAATCAACGCATTTTACAGGCAGCACGCCCGTTTTATACATTTTACCGTTGTACGAGAAGACCGTTTCATCGCCTCCGCATGTAATAATGCAAAACTTAAAACCTGCCTTTACCAGAAATTTTAGCGCCTGTTTCGGGTCTTTATTACCTGTTATAAGCCGCGCCTCGTAATCATTTATATGCAATACATCCGTAAATTGTCCGCATTTAAGCAGGTTGCCGTTAAACTTATCGGAAGAAATAATGTAATCCAGAACAGTTATAGCACCGGATACTTTTGCTGTTTTCAAAATACGCATAAGCCCGCTTTCCACCTTTGGCAGCGACGGAGTTTCACCCGCGTAAAAAACACCGGGTTTTGTTGTTTTTATAAGTTTAATCACTTCAGCAGCGGTATAACAGACGTTTGAACCCCTGTCCCCGATAAACGCCCTGCTTTTATCCTTAAATCCAAGTATAAGGCATTTTGCCGTCTGCCCGTTTTTTACTGTTTTAATCCTGCTTTTAATTTTATGTTTTTCAAGATACTCCGCAAGCATATTCCCGAACATGTCATCACCGGCTATGCTGCCGCAGAAAATATTTTTCACGCCAAGTTTTGACAGGTCCACCGCCACGTTTAACACATTTCCTCCCGGGTGGTGCGAAACAGGCGATTTAAATCCTGTATTGGGAGCAACCGCGGAATCCAGCCCTTCCGCGAATATATCAACCACAAGAGTCCCGACACACAGCACTTTCGTCATAAACGCCCCCTTATTTTCTTAAGTTCTTTTATCCCTGTTTTTTTAAGCTCGCCTGCCATTTTCTTAAGCGCTTTTTTTATCTGCCCCGGTTTAATTTTCGGGTAATCCCTTGCCGCGCGCAGCAGGAATTCCTTATAATCGCGCTTAATTGCCATTGCCGCAATCTCTTTTAAAGTGAAGGTTTTAAATATCGCGATAAGCGCCTGCGCCGCGAATATCAGGCTTAAGTCATCGCCTTTCAAAAAACTTTTTATGAACTTAACGCTGTTATCCTTCATTCCGCTGACTGCTTTATTGAAAATCACTTCGTCCATGTTTTTTAATATGTCCGCCACAAGATAATGAAGTTCATACCCAGGATACCTTAATGCGATAATTTTCTCTTCGTAATCGGCGCTTTTGCCCTTAAACCCGCGCTTTAAACAGCGGGCAAGAAGGCGCGCCTCTTCTATCGCGCGGAGAAGCCCAAATCCGCTTGAAGGCAAAGGGGATGAAACAACATCGCCGCAGAAAAATATTCTTCCGCGCCTGAAATACTTTTTTTCCATAAGCGGAATATTACCCTGTATTTCCTTTAACCGCCTGCCGTGCGCCCCGATATATTTTATGTACCTGTTAAGCGATTTGTTCATCCTTGGGCCGCTTTTCGCGTCAAGTTTTTCAAAAGAAAAACAGCCGGCAAGTACCTCGTGTTTATTATATGGCAGCAGCCAGAAATAGTCTTTGCCCGGGAAAGGCGCGTGAAAAATATGCGCTTTTGAAATATCTTTTAACGGTTTTTCAAGCTTTATCTCCGCGGCGCGGCATCCCATATAATCGCCGCGCGGCTCGTTTGCGCCAAGAGAGTGCTGGTTTTTTGAACTCCACCCCATAGCGTCAACAACGTAACGGGTTTTGTAAGAACCCTTTGCGGTTTTAACAGCGGCAAAGCCGCCGCTTTGGGAACACTTTAAAATATTCTCATTTTCCTTTATTTCCACCCCGGCTTTTAAAGCCCTTTCTTTAAGCAAAAGCAGAAGTTTTTTTGTATCCACAACCGCTGAATCTGATTTTTTCAGTTCATACGCGCCGCCCAGATAACCAGAAAAAACAAGCGTATCTATTTTATGTTTTACCGCGGACGCGCACCCGGCTTTTTTAAGCCCGCTGTACCATGTTATCCAGCTTCTGGGCGCTCCGCCTATATTGTTTTTTTCTATCAGGAGTGTTTTTAATCCTGTTTTGGATATTTCAACCGCGGCAGTTAAACCCGCGGGCCCGCCGCCGGCTACAATGACATCATATTGCGCCTTTTTTACCAATTTGATTTTTCCCATACACATATTTTAACAGATATAAAACATACCGCCATTACTTTCTTGCCTTTATAAAATAAAAACCGCCTTGATAAAAGGCGGTTTTTATTTTTATGAGATTAATTTTTTATTTAAGTTCAAATTTTACCATTACACCAGCTGATATTTTTACCGTGCCTGCGGACAAAGTACCGCCGCTTTCGGATTCCGCGCTTACGCTGTCCATCATCACGTTTGCCGCCATCTTCCCTGCCGCGCGGTACAGCTGCTGCTCTGTCTGCAGTTCTTCAATTGCAAGGGGCTTTCCCGTCCTTCTGCCAAGCGCTGCCGCCATTGCTTTTGCTTTTTCCTGAGCGGCTTTTAAAGCAAGCACCCTTGCTTCGTCCGCGTATTTACGCTTATCAGATACCACAAATTCAACACCATTAAGATAATTTGACCCGGCTTCAAGTATGCTTTCCGCCACTGTTTCGTATTTTTCAAGTGTGCGCAGAAGCACCGTGATATTTTTTGTCACTGTATATCCAATAAGCACCTGTTTGCCGCTGTAGTCATATCTGGGCTGAATTGATATCCTGTCTGTCTGTATGTCCCTTTCATCAATGCCGTTCTGTTTAAGGGCTTCAAGTATTTTTTTTGTCTTAACGTCATTATCTTTCTTTGCTGCCGCTATTTCCCTGCTTTCGGAATTCACCCCAAAATTTATTATTACCTGATCAGGCACAGCTTTTACGTCCGCCATTCCGGTCACCGTAATATACCGCTTTCCGTTTGAATCATCCGCGCCTGCCGCCGCGGCAAACGCCAGCAGAACCAAAACCCCAAAACATAAACTTTTTATACGCATGTTTTTCCCCTTTAATTTATTATATTAAAATACTTTTCATTCTGTTTTTGATATTCACTTAAGCACAGGGTTTGGAAATATTTTTCTGAAACGTATCGAAAGCAGTCTGCATCTCCCGCAATGCGAATATAATACTCTTATTTCAAACTAAAATCAACTGCCGCGGGCTAAAGACCCGCGTCTACCAAACCTAAACCTTATCACTGCTTATAATAAAAAAAGCCCCCATTTTCAGGGGGCTTTTAAAAACTATTTACTTTTGTGAAAGTTTCAATGCTTCATCAAGCGCTTCTTTTATGTCGTCAATGTGCTCTATGCCGATTGAAAGCCTGATTAAATCCGGGGTAATTCCGCCGGCTTTCTGCTGTTCTTCGGTCAGCTGAGAATGCGTCGTGCTTGCGCTGTGGATTATAAGGCTTTTCGCGTCGCCCACGTTTGCCACGTGCGAAAACAGCCCTATATTGTTGATAAGTTTTACCGCGGCATCGTATCCGCCTTTAATCCCGAATACCACCATTCCTCCAAAACCGTTTTTCAGATATTTCTTTGCAACACTATTATCCTCATGCGACGCAAGCCCGGGATACTTTACCCACGCGACAGCAGGATGCTTTTCAAGGAACTTTGCTGTTTCAATCCCGTTATAACTGTGGCGCTCCATCCTTAATGCCAGTGTTTCCACACCCTGCAGAATCTGCCACGCGTTATCCGGCGAAATTGCCGCGCCAAGGTTGCGCAGAGGAGTTAAGCGGAATTTCAGCGCGTAACACAGCGGTGACAACTCCCCTAAATCGTGTGCCCATCTTAAACCGTGATAGCTTTCATCCGGTTTGTTGAAAAGGTCAAACTTTTCATCTTTCCAGTTGAACTTTCCCGCGTCAACCACAATGCCGCCCATTACCGTGCCGTGGCCGCCTATCCATTTTGTCAGCGAGTGCACCACAATATCCGCGCCGTGCTCTATAGGCTTTAAAAGCGTCGGCGGCGTGAACGTGGAATCCACTATCAGCGGCAGGTTATGCTTTTTTGCAATCTTTGAAACTTCCGCGATATCCGTAAACCCAAGCGCCGGATTGCCTATCGTTTCAATAAAAATGGCGCGAGTTTTGGCGTTAATCGCCTTTTCATAAGCCGCAAAATCATTGTGACCGACAAACTTTGTTACAATACCGTGTTGCGGCAGTATGTCATTTAACATTGTAAACGTGCCGCCATAAAGGTTGTTAGCCGCCACAATTTCATCGCCTTGTTTACAGATATTAATCAGCGCGTAATGTATCGCGGATGTCCCTGACGCGGTTGCAATAGCTGCAACGCCGCCTTCAAGCGCCGCTATCCTCTGCTCCAATACATCAGTGGTCGGGTTCATTAACCTTGTGTAAATATTTCCAAGCTGGCGAAGCGCGAATAAATCCGCCCCTCTTGCCGTTGTTCCTAAGTCATAAGCGGTTGTCCTGTAAACCGGGACCGCCCTTGATTTTGTGTCGCTGTCCGGTTTATGCCCCGCGTGAAGCGCCTTTGTTTCCGCCCTGTAATTTTTTTCTGCCATTTTATTCTCTCCTGTTTTTTTATTTTCATTACACTGCCTGATTTTTTACGGTTATTGACGCATTCGCCCCATGTTTACCCTCCTGAATTTAATTTATTCTTCAAAGAGCCATGTGCTTAAATACCTTTCTCCGGTATCGCACATTACTGTCACTATCAGTTTGCCCTTATTTTCCGGAAGTTTTGCCAGTTCAAGCGCGCAGTGCAGGTTAGCGCCCGCGGAAATGCCTATTAATAATCCTTCTTCTTTGGCGGCGCGGCGCGCCGCCATACCCGCGTCTTCTTCCTTTACCTTCATAATACTGTCAATTACCTTTAAGTTTACAACTTCAGGAATAAAGTTCGCGCCTATTCCCTGAATCTTATGAGGCCCCGGCGCTTCGCCTGACAGCACCGCGGATTTTTCAGGTTCAACAGCCACAACTTTTATCTTTTTATTCTTTGATTTCAAATACTCTCCTGTACCGGTTACAGTGCCGCCTGTGCCGACCGCCGCCACAAATATATCAACTTTGCCGTCCGTGTCTTTCCATATTTCCGGCCCTGTTGTTTTCTTATGAATTTCAGGATTTGCGGGATTTTTAAACTGCTGCGGAATAAAACTATCAGGCGTCCTGGCTGCAAGCTCTTCGGCAGCTTCCACCGCGCCTTTCATCCCTTTTGCGCCCTCGGTTAACACAAGCTCCGCGCCAAGCGCCTTTAAAAGCTTTCTCCTTTCAATACTCATTGTTTCCGGCATTGTAAGGATAAGTTTATACCCTTTTACCGCGCTGATATAGGCAAGCGCTATTCCTGTATTGCCCGAAGTAGGCTCTATTATCACGCCGCCTTTTTTTAGTTTTCCTTCTTTTTCAGCCGCTTCAATCATGGCAAAGCCTATCCTGTCTTTAACGCTGGACAGCGGATTAAAGTATTCAAGTTTAACCGCCACTCTGGCGTAATTGCCCCCGTTCATTTTATTGATGTATACAAGGGGAGTATTTCCAATCAATTTTGTAATATCGCCTGCAATCTTCATGATATCCTCCTGTTAAATCAGATGTAGTAAGTCCCTTCGTTTTCTTTATTCAGGGCTTTATAATCATTTACAAGGTCTTCAAGCGTTGTGCTTTCAAGCAGATTTGCTGTCTGTGCTTCAAGCTTACACCATAAGCTGCGCGCGGGACATCGCCTGCTTTTCGCGCACAACCCCGCGTCGCCTACACATTCAACCATTGCATCGCTGCCTTCAAGCGAATTCATCACCTGCAGCATATTTATCTTTGAAGGCTCTTTTGCCAGTTCATAGCCGCCTTTTGCGCCGCGGTGAGATGTAATTATACCCGCGCTTTTAAGCTGAAGCACTATTTTGCTTAAATATTTTTCCGATATGTCCTGCTTGGCTGCTATCACATTTAATAACTGCGACCCCTTGCCGTAATTATACGCAAGTTCAAAAAGCAATCTTGTGCCGTATCTTGTCCTTGTTGAAAGTTTCATTTTGTTCTCCTGTCAATCTCTACCATTTAGGTCTTGATAGTAGTAATTATATTCATAAAATTTAAATTGTCAACTGTTTTTATTATTTATTTAAAAGTTTATTTTTCAGCGCTTCCCTTGCGCGGAAGATAAGCGATTCCACCGAAGAAACGGACACGGATAATATCTGCGCAATTTCCTTATATGACTTATCCTCATATACCAGCAGCACCATTGCCATCCTCTGATTTTCCGGCAGGGACAACAGGGCCTGATTCACATTTTCTTCAGCCTGGTTTTTTTCCGCGCGCAGTTCCGCGGAAACTGATGCAGTATCCGCGATATCACTTAAATCTTTGGCGTTTTCACCGGCGCTCTCTTCATAAATACTTTTTGCCCCAAGCCCGGCATCAGTCTTTTTTTTCCTTATAAAATCAATTGCTGTATTTGAAGTTATCCTGTACAGCCAGGTGGTAAATTTGGCGGACGGGGAGTAACTGCCCGCTGCTTTATAAACTTTAATAAATACTTCCTGCGCTATATCTTCCGCTTCATGCCTGCTGCGGACAATCCTGTACGCGTAATTAAGAACCGCCTGCTGGTACTTATCAAGCAGTTCATTAAACGCGCCTTTATCCCCCTGTTTAACCCTTTGCATTAAATCATGGCCTTCCATTATAACCGCCTTTAACTTAGCGGACCCGTTTCCCTTTTTTCGGATCCGCGCGTTAAGCTTTTTTGTTTTATTTCAGATAAAGAAAGTGGCGTCAGAGCCGTCTGATGATTCAAGCATTGAAGCAACGCCGCCTATTTCAACACCGTCAATCAGCTCTTCTTTTTTAATGCCCATAAGGTCCATAGTCATCTGGCACGCCACAATTCTGGCGCCGCCGGCAATTGCCGCCTGAATAAGCTCTTCCACGCTGCTGATATTATGTTTTTTCATTATTCCCCTTATCATAAGCGGGCCCATACCGGCCATATTCATTTTGGAAAGTGCAAGTTTTTTACTGCCGCGCGGCAGCATAAAGCCAAAAGCTTTTTCAATAAGATTTTTCTTAAGTCCTCCGGGCTGTTTTGGCTTCTTTAAGGCGTTTAAACCCCAGAACGTAAAGAACATGGTCATTTTTCGCCCCATGGCAAGCGCGCCGTTGGCGATAATAAAAGATGCTATTATTTTATCCATATCGCCGGAAAATACTATCATCGTCTTGTCGTGTGAAGCCATTGTTTTTATTACCTCCGTTTTTTCGCCGGCTTTTTCTATCACGGCGCTTATCACTCCCTTGTCTGATTCAAGTGAAAATATCTTATTGCCCGTGGAGCGCGCCCACGCGCTGACGTCGTTATAAAATCCAGGGTCAGTGGCCTTTATTTCCAGCCTGTCGCCCGGCCTTACCGCGTCTATTTCAGTTTTCAGTTTCATGATAGGCCCCGGGCACTGAAGGCCGCACGCGTTAACAGAAATTATCCTGGACGGAATGTTTTCTTCGCGCCTGTCCTGATGTTTCGCGGAGCCCATTTCCTGTTTTTCTCCGAAAATATTTTCGTTGCTCTGTTTTCCGGTAATGGCCGAGTATGTTATATATCCGCCGGCGACATTAAACACATTATTAAAGCCATTCTGCGCCAGTATCCTGCATGCAAGGTACCCCCTTAACCCGACCCTGCAATATACAGCTGTCTTCTTATCCTTTGGAACCTCATTTAACCTTTTTCTTAATTCATTAAGGGGAATGTGGACTGCATTCGGAATCATTCCAAGGTCTGTTTCTTCCCTGTCGCGCACGTCAAGTATATACCAGGAATTATTATTATTTATAAGTTCCGCGCAGGTTGTCTGCTTAACCCTGCCCTTAATAATATTTTCCGCTATAAAACCCGCCATGTTAATTGGGTCTTTTGCCGAAGAAAAAGGCGGAGCGTAACAGTGTTCAAAATTAAGTAGATCTTCTATTGTCCCGCCTTTCTGGATGAAAGCCGCGGCCACATCAATACGCTTTTCAACGCCTTCATACCCGACGGCCTGAACGCCGAATATTTTTCCGTCAGACGGCGAAAACATCATCTTTAACGACATCTGCGTGCCGCCCGGATAATATCCCGCGTGGTTATTGGGATGTATCACAACACTTTCATAATGTATTTTGTCCGCGTCAAGCTGTCTGGAATTTAATCCGGTTGAAGCTGATGTCATATCAAACACTTTAATGACCCCTGTGCCGATAGTGCCCCTGTATTTGATTTTATTGCCTTCCAGCATATTTTCGGCGGCAAACCTTCCCTGTTTGTTCGCCGGCCCGGCAAGGGCAATTGCGGCTTTTTTCCCGGAGATTGGATTTACAGTTTCAACAGCGTCGCCCACGGCGTAAATATCAGGGTCAGATGTCTGCATGTATTCATTAACCGTTATTCCCCTTGCGCCGACTGCAAGGCCGGCCTGTTTTGCAAGCGTTACATCCGGCTTTACACCTATGGAAAACATTACAAAGTCAGATTCAATCTCTTTGCCGCTGTTTAAGGCTGTCTTAATTTTATTATTGGCTTCGGCAAACGCCTTTACCCCGTCGTTAAGGTACAATTCAATGCCTTTCTGTTTTATATGCTGATGAAGCATGGCTGCAAGTTCAAAATCAATTAAACCCATCACCTGCGGCAGCGCTTCCACAATTGTCACAAACATGCCCTTGTGTTTTAAATTTTCGGCAATTTCCAGCCCTATATATCCGCCGCCCACCACCACAACTTTTTTTGGATTATTATCCCTTATATACGTGTATATCTTATCAGTGTCTTCCATATTGCGAAGGGTGAATATTTTTTTGCTGTCTATGCCGGGAATAGGCGGTTTCACCGGTTCCGCGCCGGGAGATAAAAGCAGCTTGTCATATTTTTCGGCGTATTCATTGCCGGTCTTTAAATCCTTTACCCTTACTTCCTTTGCCTTTGTATCAACTGACAGCACTTCTGAATTAACGCGCACATTTACGTTAAAGCGCGCTTTGAATGATTCCGGTGTCTGTAAAAGCAGGTTCTGCCTTTCTGTAATCTCCCCGCCTATATAATAAGGAAGCCCGCAGTTGGCAAAAGATACATACCCCCCTTTTTCAAAAACCGTTATTTCCGCAGTTTCAGAAAGCCTTCTTAACCTTGCCGCGGCCGACATGCCGCCCGCCACTCCGCCTATGATGACAATTTTCATGTTGTTCCCCTTTCTATTTTATTTTTTTTCCTTTTTCATAGATATTCTTTTTGCGTTCAAGCGTGGACATCATAATTTCGCCCATCATAAGGCACACTTTTGGGATACGCGCGTCCGCTATGGAATAAAAAACGCTCTGCCCCTGCTTCCTGGAAACTACCACACCTTTATTTAACAGCACGGACATATGCTGTGAAAGGTTTGCCTTGCCCAGTCCGGTTTCCTTTATAATCTGTGAAGCGCTCTGTTCATTGGCGCAGAGAAGTTTGATTATTTTAAGCCTGTGGGGATTTGAAAATGTTTTGCAGATTTCAGACTGCGCTTTTATCAGGTCTTCCATTACGCCTCCTTAATCCGTCCTGTTTAATAGTTAACTAATTTATTAACTACTAAACTATATCAGATGTTTTAATCCCTGTCAAGCAACCGTTTATTTTTTTATCATTACAAGCATCATTTTAAACTTTTCAACGGCTTTAAGGGCGTGCGGGACATTGGCGGGCATTATTATTGATTCGCCGGCTTTAAGTTTTACGGGTTCGCCGCCTATTTTTATCTCCGCTTCCCCGTCCGTCACATTTACAAGCGCGTCAAAAGGCGCTGTATGTTCGGAAAGCCCCTGCCCTTTGTCAAACGCAAACAGCGTTACCGTACCGCTCTGTTTGTCTATCAATGTCCTTGATACAACTGCGCCTTCGCCGTATTTTACAGACCCGTTTAAATCAAATTTTTCAGCCATGATACACCTCCGATTTTTTTAAAAACATATATTTTTCTTCTTTTTAACGCACGCCTTATTACACTGATAACATATTTCATTTGTAAGGGTGTGTTTTTCAAAATATTCCTTTATATTGCCAAGCGTTGTGTCAGCAATATTTTCAACCGCCTCTTTTGTAAAAAACGCCTGGTGGGAAGTGATAATAACATTCGGGAAAGTTAAAAGCCGCGCCAGCACGTCATCGCTTAACACCCTGCCGGAAAAATCCTCAAAGAAATATTTATCTTCTTCTTCATAGACGTCAAGCCCCGCGTAACCTATCCTGCCGCTTTTTAAACCGTTTATCAGCGCCTTTGCGTCTATTAAGCTTCCGCGGCCGGTGTTGATTATCATCACACCCTTTTTCATCTTTTTGATGGACTGAGCGTTTATCATATGAAAAGTGTCCTTGTTAAGCGGGCAGTGAAGGGTGATTATATCCGCCTCTTTATAAATCGTGTTCAGAGGCGCGTATTGTATTTTATTATCCCCGGCATACTTCCTGTCAGGAAACGCGTCATAGGCAAGCACTTTTACGCCGAACCCTTTAAGTATGTTTATCATCTCCCTGCCTATTTTGCCCGTTCCTATTACGCCCGCGGTTTTTCCTTTCATGTCAAATCCTAAAAGCCCGTTTATGGAAAAATTGCCTTCGCGCGTCCTGAAAGACGCCTTGTGTATTTTCCTGTTAAGGGTCATCATAAGGGCCGCAGCGTGTTCCGCGACAGCGTTGGGCGAATAAGCCGGCACCCTTGCCACATGAAGGGTGTTAAATGCTTCTTTTAAATCAACATTATTATATCCGGCGCACCTTAGCGCGATAAGTTTAACGCCCTGCTTTTTAAGCTGCGCTATCACCGCGGCGTCTATCGCATCGTTGACAAAGGCACAGACAACATCGGCTCCGTCCGCCATAAAGGCGGTCTCTTTATTAAGGTGGGGTGGAAGATATTTGATGGTGTATCCGTATTTCTTATTTACATGGTCAAAATTTGCAATGTCATAGGGTTTCGCGTCAAAGAACGCCACTTTTATCTTTTTCATTTTGTTCCCTCCTTTTGCTTTATTATTATATCATATACTGTATTTTTTTCTTAATATATCACTTAATTGGTGATATATTAACTCCCAAAAAAAGCCGTTTTCACGGCTTTTTATTTTAAGAAGGGAGCAGGCTGATAAAGGGGATTGGGAGGGTATTATCGTAGATACCTGCTCCCCGTCTTTTTGTATCTTACTTATCTTCAGCTTTTAAAGATCTTTTAAGTATCACCTTCTTAGTGATAATTATACTGATGAAACAAAAAAAGTCAAGAATTTTTTTTAAAATTAAATTACTTTGTTTTTGAAGCGCAGCATGTTAAAGCAAAGAATCTTGCAGGTAAAACTTATTTAAACACATGCCCTGCTTCGCGGAACCATAAAGTTAAATCAAGGCCGTCCATTGGTATGTTTATCTTTTTGGCAAACTTTTTCATCTTCTGTTCAATTTCAAGGTATTTCGCGTTTGTAAGGCTTTCGGGAATGGCGGGTATCACACCCATACGTACAAGGTTCCTTAAAATATGCCTGTCCAGAATGGCAATGTCATCGCCAAAGCCGATATTTCTTAAAAAATGGCTGGCTTCTTTATATCCGTAACCTTTAATATTTTTTACAAGCCATTCACGCATTTCATACGGATCTTTGAATTCAGACAGGAATTCCTTTATTATGAACTTCCCGTTCTTTACAAATTTATCCCTTGCTTCGCACGCATACACCGCTTTTTTGTTTTTAAAACGCACCCCGTTGATTTCCTTAAGCCGCAGAAGCTGCGCCGGGGTGGCGTTTAACAGCAGTTTTTTTTCCAGAATCTTTTCCACGCATGCCCAACAGTTGACCGCCTTTGACTGCGGCGTGAATATGCAGAAAATCATTTCGTGCATTATGTCGCGCGAAGTGCCGTTTTTCCACTTTGCCCTGAAACTTTCAAGGGCGCGGCCTATTGTGTTCTTCTGTGAAGCATATATTTTTTTTACAGCCAGTATCTCTGACGCGTGGGACATTTATACAGCTCCCCTGTTAATAAGCGTTATTTAAAATCTCTTCCAGTTCTTTTCTGTCTTTTATGGGGGCAGGCACTCCCGCGACTTCTATGACTTTGTCCGCTATCGTTTTAAGTTCTTCCTGCTTTATGCCAAGGTCTTTAAGATTATCTTTTAAACCAATCTCTGCCATAAACGCTTTTAACCGGTCAATTGTATAAGGTATTTTCATTTTATCGTCCACATCTTCGGGAATTCCAAATACGCGCTGCCCGAACTGAATTACTCTGTTTGGCCTTAACCTTTCAAGAAACTGAAGGTAAGCCGGCAGCACAGCCGCTATTCCGGCGCCGTGCGCTATTTCGTCATGCAGCGCCGATATGGCATGTTCAATGGGATGCACGGTCCAGTTGCCCGCGCGGCCGGCGTTGGGGACGCCCATAAGCGCAACCGTGCTTGAAAGCGAAATATCCGCGCGCAGAACCGGATTTTTTAAATCTTTCATTAATTTCGCGCCGCTTTCAACGCAGGTCAGCATCACACCCTCTGTTATCCTGTCCTGCAGGGCGCAATTTTCATCGCCTGTCAGATACTCTTCAAGCACGTGCATTATTATGTCTATTATGCCTTCCGCTGTCTGCTGTGCCGGCACTGTCGTGGTAAGCAGCGGGTCCACAATGGAAACTTTTGGATATAAAAACGCGGGATCATATAAGCCCTGTTTCTGCCCTGTTTCCGGGTTTGAAAAAACAGCCGAAGGATTGCCTTCGGATCCGGTTGCCGCAAGCGTTGGGATAAGCATTAACGGAAGGGCTTTTTCTATTTTTTCCGCTCCCTTGCCCGGTATATAAACAAAATCCCAGATGCTTTTTTTATTTGCCGCTGCCACGCATACGCCCTTTGCCGCGTCCATTGCCGAACCGCCGCCAAGCCCTATTACCATATCGCAGTTTTCCGCGATTGCAAGTTCCGCTGCTTCGTCAACTTCATTTACTTTGGGATTGGGCGTTACATAAGAGTATGTAACAAAACCCACGCCTGCTTTTTCAAGGGATTTCTGCACCGCATCAAGAAGCCCGGATGTTTTAACCGACCGCTTTCCGGTTACTATGACAGCTTTCTTTCCAAGCTTTTTTGCCTCATTGCCTACGGAATTTATCTCCCCCGCTCCAAAGACCACTTTTACAGGATTTGCGAATGTTAGGTTCTTCATATTTCCTCCATGTTTTTTATTTTTACGTTAAAATACTAACATATAACAGTTATTAAATCAAAGCACAAAGATTATTTAATAGGTATAAGGTTTTTGTAAGGTATTAACTATCACTATTTAAAAAGGGCGTTTCCGTTGATTTTCAACCGTATTAAGCGTGCGCATCATGTATTTTATGATATATAATCTCTGCTTTATAGCCAAGGCTGGTTAAAATTCTTTCATATGTTTCAAATGTTATATTCTTCTTCCCTCTTTCAATCCGGGATATTTCTTCCTGTGAAATTTTTGTCAGTTTAGCCAATTCGCTTTGCGTCATTTTCTCTGCTTTTCGCAGTCTTTCAATATCCTCTAAAAACTCATAGCTGCGCAGATGCGCATTTATTTTTGCCCTACGGATAGGATCAGCATATATTTTTTTAACCCTTGGGTCATCGAAAAATTTTGTTGATGTAGGCTTTTTTTTAATTTGTTTTTTCATACCTTTTCTCCTTTTGTTCAATAATATCTGTTCAACATAATTTTATACCGCTCCGCTGCCACTTCTATATCTGATACTTTTAGTTTATCGCGTTTTTTTATCACTCCGTGCAAAAGCAGAATAAATTTGCGTTTTACAGGATGATAAGCGAATAAAATTCTTACTGCCAATTTTTTAAACTTTAACTCGAAAATCTTGTCTTTTACATGCTTCGTCTCTAAATTCTGATTCTGTATAATTCCTTTTCTTATTTCCAGCTGTTCAATTCCGGAAAAGATTAAATCCTGCGTATTTTTGTCCTGCTCCAGTATAAAATCCAACACCGGCTTCTTTCCGCTTTCCGTTGTAAACTGTTCAACTTCATAGCACATTCGTTAACCCCCTCCTTTATCTTTATGTATTATAATGCATAAAATGTAAAAGTCAAGTTATATATGATTTTGATTTTTTACATACTTGCTGCTTGATATTCAAATAGATTATAAGGTTTTTACAACATTGACAAAATAAAAACTATATGTGAGGTCTGACACTTTTCTTTAATATAAACAAAAGCTATGTCTGGGGTATGATAAATTTTTTTACAAATTAGTACGCCAAATAGTTTCTTTTACGTCATACGTCCAACCATTACTACGAGGTTCTTCAAACATACCGTCAAAAAAATATCCCTGTCCATTATGAACACATGATGCATTATCAAAAGTACCAATATATTCACTATTTGCTACCTTCACCCAGTTAACGCCGTCTGATGAATTATATAAATTACTCACTGTAGAGTGTTCCAATACTGCTCTGCCTCCGGCTATCCATATCTTTCCCCCAACTACCAAAGCAGTAAAATCACTTCTTGGTTCAAAAGCAGGATTCATATTTTCCGATACCCAGTTAAATCCATTTTCAGAACTCCAGATTTCGTTTGTTAGAGTTCCTTTTTTGCCGCCAATAACCCATAACTTGTTATTAAAAGATACGACTCTAAATCCTGATGTCATATCATATGCCGTAGTAGTTGTCCTGATATCCCAATCAACGCCGTTTGAAGAAGAATAAACCCCATCACTCGTAAAAATATACAGATTAGAACCATGAACAACAGCATCAACTACAGGCCCAAACGCGGTAGACAATTCATATGTATAATTAACTGCATCATCGGAAGAATATATCATATTACCGTGTATCATCCATACCTTGTCATTAAGTACAAGTGTTTTGTGATTCGACACATTGCCAATGTTCATATCAGAAGACTCTTCAACCCATGACTTGCCATCAACTGATGAAATTACGTTATTTCTGTTAAGCGGAATAAATCCCGCGGTATATCCACCGGAAACATACAGTCGTCCGTTAAATGATACCGCTGCCTGGCCCGCTCTGTAAGTGTACCCGGAACTTAGATAATTTGACCCATTTAACAGTTGCATTTCAGGAACCATATCCAAAAACGAAGAAGTAGGCGGATTAAAACTACAACCATAAATAACCGTAAATATTGTTACTGCAAATAATATAATTTTTTTCATATTTTCACCTCACGGATAAATCAGAAGACTTGCCGACGCATATACTCCGGAGAAATCAAGTCCTATATCATTATAAACTTCCACTTCATTTAAACACTGCCTGTATGCACCCTTTATCATGAGTCCGAACATATCATTAAACATAATATCGCTGCCCAATTCCACTGATATTCCGGCGATTATATTCTTCATAGAAGATTCATAACTTTCCACGTTGTCACCATTTAAATAATAAGAATTTACCTTTGCACTTCCTGATGCAAACCAATACAGATCAAAACCGCATCCAACAAAAACATCAAACAAACTTGTTTCTGTTCTTTCTGTAATATACTTTCGCATGCCAATTCCCGACTCACAAAGAATGTATTCCAGCCCTAATGCAAATGACTTTGTACCATCAGCATATTCCAGTTCTCCTTTATACTTAAATTCATAAGCTTTGCCGGAACAAACAAATGCAATATCATTGACTATCCATACCAGTCCAAAATCATAAGTATTAAAAAAACCTATCTTTCCCATTTCCTTTGACCCGCCAAGATTACGATAATAATCACTTATTTCCTGAATCTTTTCATTGTAATCAACAAACCAGGAATAATTAAAGCCATAACCAAGTTCAAACCTAAATTTAACCTTTGAATCTTGACAATAGGCAAGTGTACTAATAAGAAAAGTCAACATAATCAGAATAAATCTTCTTCCCATATTACCCCCGACATTTCAGTTATTATATATTACTAACTTAACCTCACCCATTTAAACATCATTCTTACAATTAAGCAAATTTTTCAATTTTCATAAATATTTTTTTAGGTTTTTTCGCTTTCTGAATGATTATCAGATGTCTTATTCAAATCCTATCTATTATATTTAGCCCTGCCCTTTATTATACCTGCAATTTGTGCATTTATATTATTATACATTCCCTTCAACAAAAAATATATTAAAAATTTTTTATTATCCCCTGAAGGGATTTGACTTTTGCTGTGATATTATCAGCGCGGGTTATTTCTGTCACCATTGCAATCCTTTTCGCTCCGGCTTTTGCAAGCTGCGGAATGTGGTGCTCCTTAATCCCGCCCATGACGGTATATGGGATATTAATTTTTTTGGAGATTTTTTTTAAAGTTTCAATGCCAAGCGGCGCCATTAAATTTTCTTTTGTCTTTGTTTCAAATATGGGTCCTATGTTTATATAATCTGCGCCGTCTTTCTGCGCCTGAAGTGCTTCTTTCATATTATGGGTGGAAACACCTATTATCAGCCCGGGCGCAAGTTTCTTTGCCTCTTTGCAGGGGATGTCATCCTGCCCAAGGTGAACGCCGTCTGCCTTGCATATAAGGGCTATGTCTATGTGGTCGTTGATGATAAGCAGGGCTTTATATTTATCCGTCAGTTTTCTGAATTCAAATGCCATTTTTAAAATTCTGCCTTTATGGTACTCCTTTTCCCTTAACTGCACCATCTTCGCCCCGCCCTTTAAAACCTTTTCAAGCGTTTTAACGGATGAACCGTCGGCGCAGAATTTTTCGGTTATAACAGAATATATGCCCGAAGGCCAGCTGTTTAGTTTTGCAGTGTTTTTCATAATTTCTCCATTATGTTTATAATTACTTAAACTATCCCATATCCTTTTATCCCATATCCCATAAATGAAACATCTATCAAAAACGCGCGCCCTAAAGGGACGCGGCTATCCCTGCTTCTTACGCTCATATATTCGCTTCATCGCCGGGATTTCCGCTCGCATGCTCGCTCCAACCAATACAACAAGATAATGTCAAAACCAGACGCAACATGTTGCGTCTCTACATTAAACACCATCACTACAAAATCGCGCGGGCTAAAGACCCGCGTCTACCAAACCTCTACCCTTCCAAGCATCCAAGCGTCTATCACTATCCTCCCCCAACAAACCTTACAATTTCCACCTTGTCGCCGTGGTTAATACTCCTGCTGTCAAAATCATCCTTTCCAATTATCTCCCCGTTTAATTCCACAACAGTCATGCCCTTTTTTAATCCAAGCGAGACAAGCAGCGCGGATACTGTCATGCCGGTTTCAATTTCTTTTTCATTGCCGTTAATTACCGCTTTCATTTATTACCTCCAAATGTATCAGCCCAGTCCTTAAAAACCGGATAATACCCTTTGCTTTTAATTGCCATAAGTATTTCTTCCACGCTTCTGTCGTCGCATATTTCAAACTGGCCTTCAGATTCGCTTCCGGCATATCCGCCGGGATTTGTCTTTGAACCGGCGCTCATATTTGTTACCCCAAGGCTTATCATATTATCCCTGAAATCCGCTGCTTCCCTTGTGGAAAGGGTAATGCCGGCAAATTTGGTAAATATCCTTAAGGCAAATATCATCTGCACAAGCTCTCTATCGCTTATTATCTGATACGGTTTAAAGGCAGAACTGGAACCTCTCATCCTTGGAAAACTTACGGATACCTCTGTTTTCCAGTACTTTTTCATTATATACGCAGCGTGCGCGCCCACATGGGCGGCTTCCACGCGCCAGTCATAAAGTCCTAAAAGCGCGCCTATTCCAATTTTGCGGAACCCCGCCTGTGCCGCGCGGTCCGGCGCGTTAATGCGCCATTCAAAGTTTTTCTTCTGCCCGGACAGGTGGACTTTTTTGTACGTATCAATATCATAAGTCTCCTGGTAAACCGTAAGCCCTGTCGCGCCGCTGTCCACAAGTTTTTTATACCCGTCCGTGTCCATGGGGTAAATTTCAAGCGAAACCTGGGTGAAATACTTTCTTGCAAGCGCGACACACTGCGCTATGTAATTAAGCCCGGCTTTATCGGGTGCTTCGCCCGTTAAAAGAAGGATGCTGTTAAACCCCTGTCCTTTAATATTTTCAAGTTCTGTTTTAACTTCGCCCTGCGTCAGGGTCTTTCTGTTTATTACATTTTTTCTGTTAAACCCGCAGTAAGCGCATTCATTGGAACATTCATTTGAAATATAAAGGGGAATGTACATGTTAATATTTTTTCCGAAATGTTTCTGCGTCATCTCCCTTGACCTTATTGCCATGCCATCAAGCAATGAAGCCGCCGCGGGCGAAAGCAGCGCAAGAAAGTCCTGATAAGTTGCGCTCTCTTTTTTAACCGCGCTTTCGGCACGGGCTTTATCATCAGAATTAACCGCCGCCTTTATCTGCTCTGTATTTAGTTTTAAAAATTCCTGATAAAACATCTTATTTTACCAGCCAGTCCGTGGGTGATGAAGGCCTTGCAGTGTCCCTTTTTTCCGCCATACCCGCAAGATATGCAAGCCTGCCCGCGCGCGCGGCAAGTTTAAACGCCTCTGCCATTCTGACAGGGTCAGGCGACGCTGAAATGGCTGTGTTTACCATAACCGCGTCAGCGCCAAGTTCCATTGCAAGGGCGGCATCCGAAGGCGACCCTATGCCCGCGTCTATGACAACGGGAATTCCCGCCTGTTCTATAATAATCTTTATCGTATCAACTGATTTCATTCCCTTATTGGTGCCAATCGGCGATGCAAGCGGCATAACCGTTGCCGTGCCCGCGTCTTCAAGTTTTTTTGCCAGCACAGGATCCGGCCCTATATACGGCAGCACCACAAACCCTTCTTTTACAAGAATCTTTGCGGCTTTTAATGTTTCATCGCCGTCCGGCCATAAATATTTTGGGTCAGGCGTCACTTCAAGTTTTACCCAGTTTGAAAGGCCCATAGCGCGCGCCAGCATTGCCGTCCTTACGGCTTCATCCGCGTTCTGCGCGCCGGATGTGTTGGGGAGGATGAATATTTTTTTAGGGTCAAGCGCGGGCATAATATCAGCATTTGGATTTTCAAAATCAACGCGGCGCACTGCCACGGTTATAATTTCCGCTTCCGAAGCTTCAAGGCACTTTTTCATAATTTCATCGGACGGGAATTTTCCCGTGCCTATCATAAACCTGCTTTTAAATTCCCTGTCCGCTATTTTTAAAATATCATTCATAATGGCTCCTTTTTATCCGCCGCAAGCAAGGCAGCCGGATTTTTTTGAAACTTTTAGCATCCTGTATTCGGTTTTTAAGCCGTCAAAAAAAAGCATGCGCCCTGCCAGCAAATTGCCGCTGCCGGTTAAATATTTAATTGCTTCCATTGCCTGCAGCGTCCCTATATTACCGGCTGCCGCTCCCAGAATACCTTCTTCTTTGGACGTGGTTATTTCATTATCTTTTGGGACATCCGGCATAAAACACCTTAAACACGGGCCTCCCGGCACATACGTCATTACCTGGCCGCCCCAGGCAAGTGCGCCGCCGTGGCAGAAAGGTTTTTTTAATTTCACGCAGGTGTCGTTTATAAGGTACTTAACCGCAAAGTTGTCAACCGCATCAATTATAAAATCATAACAGGAAATAAGCGCCTCTGCATTTTCCTCTGTAATCATCTTCGCATGGCAGATTATATTCACATCCGGATTAAGAGCAAGCACCTTTTCCCGCGCGGATTCAGTTTTATTTTTTCCCATATCATTACTAAAATGTATAATCTGCCTGTTAAGATTTGTTGCTTCAACTTTATCTCCGTCGGCAATTCCTATTCTTTCCAGACCTGCAGAGGCAAGGTAATACAGACAAGGAGAACCAAGCCCGCCCGCGCCGATTACAAGCACGGATGAGTACATAAGTTTATTCTGCCCTTCTTCGCCAATCTCTTTTATCCTGATATTTCTGTCGTAGCGTAATTCCATTGATGTCCTTTTATATGTTTTTTCGCCTTGGTAGCCGCACCCTTCAGGGTGCGTTGTTTAGATTTTTGAAAACAACACCAAAGCGAGGCGTAACATGTTACGCCTCTACATTAAAAACAAAAATAAAATCAAGATTAAAAAACGGACTTTTAAAACAAAAAAGCCCCTGTTTTGCAGGGGCTTTTAAATTTTATAAGCTCCCTGCGGCGGCATTACCCGCGTCAGGTTCATAGGGTATAATCTCAGACTGTTTTGTATTACCAGCCACCCCTGCCTTAATTCTATATTCTCTGTTAAATCTGTTTTAAGAACTAAAATTAATTAGGAGCAGGCACTTAGGGGGTTTGGGAGGGGGGTATTTAGGGAAAAGCGCCTGCCCCTAAAATTATTATACTACTTTACTTCTCTTTTGCAATAACGAATTTATTTTACCGAATCAGGATTTGGCGCCTGCTCTTCCTGTTCCTTATCTTCCGTGTATTTGTCCCTTATGGCCGCTATTACATCATACACGCCCATAAAGGCATCCACCACTTCCGGATCAAAATGCCTGCCGGCATTATCCTTGATATATTCCACAACGCGCGATTCATCCCACGGCTCTTTGTAAATCCTTTTGGAAACCAGAGCGTCGTAAACGTCAGCCACGGCCACTATCCTTCCGGTGACGGGTATTTCAAGGTCTGTTTTGCCGGGCGCCGAGTCAAGTTTTTTAAGGTTCATTACGTCAGTGATTCTGCCGGGGTACCCTGTGCCGTCCCACTTTTCATGGTGCGCAAGAGCTATTTCCGCGGCCATCGCGTCAATTTCCGAATCCTTTGATTCAAATAAACGATAACCGAATATGGTATGCATTTTCATCGTTGAAAACTCATCAGGTTCAAGCTTGGCCGGTTTTTTTAAAATGCTGTCCGGTATCGCGATTTTTCCCGCGTCGTGCAGCATTGCGGCTATCCTTAATTTGTCCTTAAAGCGCCTTATCAGTTCCGGCGGAAATCCCCTGTCCTTTGCCCACTGATGGTAGATTTCAACCGAATACGCCCCCATCCTGTTTACATGGCCGCCTGTTTCCTTTGGGTCGCGGAATTCAACCATCCTTAACATCCTTAAAACCATCTGCCTTGTGGTTATAGCTTTTTCAATTGCAATTGCCGCGTCATTGGCAAAATAGGAAACGTATATTTCGTCTTTTTCGGAAAAAGGCACAACTTTGCCTTTTTCATCCCTTGCGTTTATAATCTGCATAACGCCTATGACCCTGTTCCTTGCGGTTTTAAGGGGCATATTAAGGACAGACTTTGTCCTGTACCCGGAAGAATTGTCAAAATCCCTGTTAAAAATGAATTTTTCTTTGGGGTTTATTTTATAGGCATCATCAACAACTATCAGTTTGCCGGTAAAAGCCGCGCACCCCGCCATTGAAGTTTCATTTATCGGGATTTCGTGGTTAAGGTACTTGTACCTGTTTGAAATGCTTTTCCCGAAAAGGATATCGTTTTGGGTGTAACTGATGCGCAGATTATTGCCTTCCGTAAGAAAAATGGTGCCGGCTTCCGCGTTTGTGAATTTTCTTACTTCAAACAGGATTTTATCAAGAAGTATGTCAATGTCGCTTATATTGTGAATGTCTTCTGTTATCTTCAGTATTTTCTGAAGGATATCTTTATCTGTTTTTTCGCTGATTCCGCGCGGTTCTTTTTTCTTTTTTGCGGCCATTCCCTCACCTGTGTAATCAGGATTTTGAAGCAGACTAATTATACCATACAAAATTGCCGGTTAACAAACAGGTTATCCGGCTTTTTCACCGCTTATAAACCCGCTTGCCGCCACGCATCCGCCCCTGTAAATCACCGCCAGCTGCCCCGGAGTCACCGCAAACTGGGGTTTTGAAAAGACAATCAAAGCGTTATTACCGGATATTTTTACAGTCGCAGGCGCAGCTTTGTGCAGGTAGCGTATTTTGACCGCGGCCTTAAATTCACTGCCCGTGCCGTATAAAACATTTAAATCCTTCACGCTAAATTCACGGCTGAAAGTTTCTTCTTTTTCCCCCAAAAACACCTTTTTTTCATCCGCGTCAATTTTAACAACATATACGGGCTTACCCGCGCTGTAATTAAGCCCTTTGCGCTGGCCTATTGTGTAGTTAAAGTACGGAGTATCAAGCGTTTTTATTTTTTTCCCGTTCAGGTACAGCCCGCCAGGTTCGCCGGAGTATCCGCGCTGCCTTTTTATGAAATCAAAGGGAGTTTCATTGCCGCTTAAAAAACACACTTCCTGGCTTTCAGGTTTTTCCCTTAACAGCCCCTGTTTTTTTATTATTTCCTTTATCTCTTTTTTTTCCATGTTTCCAAGGGGAAAGATTATGTTTTTAAGTTCTTCTTTTTTAAGGCGCGCCAGAAAATATTCCTGCGTCTTGGTTTTATCTTTGCCCGCTTTTAACACAAACTGCCCGGATTTTTTAGCTGTTCTTGCGTAATGGCCGGTTGCCACTTTATCATATGAGAGTTCTTTCATTTTTTTAATAAGCGCCGCGAATTTTATCTCTTCGTTGCACAGCACGCACGGATTCGGGGTTTCTCCCGAAAAATAGGAATCAATAAATGGTTCCACCACTTTTTCCCGGAACTCTGTTTTTAAATTAAGCGTGTAATGCCTTATCCCCAGTTTAGCGCACGCGGCTTTTGCGTCCATGATGTCTTCAATATTGCAGCAGCGCGACGCTTCATCCCATAACGACAGGGTAATACCGGTAAGCTCATGGCCTTTTTGTTTTAACAGCCAGGCGGCTGCCGTGGAATCGGCCCCGCCGCTCATCCCGATTATTATCTTCAATTTTTACTCTTCTTCGCCTTCGTGGCCGTGGTCATGGCCGTCATCTTCTTTTTCCGGAAGGGGCGGCAGCCCCTGCTTTTTTCTGTTGTAATCCTCTATCGCCCTTTTAATGCCGTCTTCGGCAAGGACAGAGCAGTGAAGTTTTTCCGGCGGCAGACCGTCTAACATTTCAACTATGCTTTTGTTGGTGACTTCAAGGGCTTTTTCAACGGTCATACCTTTGATTAAATCCGTTGCCTGCGAGGAAGTGGCTATCGCGGCGACGCAGCCGAAGGTTTCAAACTTGCAGTCTGTTATTATGCCGTTATCCACCTTTATGTAAATCCACATAACGTCGCCGCACTTGGCGTTTCCCACTTTTCCTATGCCGTCGGCGTTTTCAATCCTGCCCATGTTCTTTAAATTTTTAAAACGTTCCATTACTTTTTCGGAGTATTTCATGGCTCACCTCTTTTGTTGTTACATTGCGACCATTTTTTCTATAGGGCGTATCGCGTTTTTTATAGTATCCTTATCAAGGATAATTTCCGTCTTTTCCTGTTCCAGACACGCAAGCAGGTCGGAAAGCCTGGTTTTTTTCATATTTACGCATATCTTAGCGCTGCCGACAGAGAAAAATTCAGCGTCAGGCCTTTCTTTTTTGAGCCTGTGGATATGCCCTTCTTCAGTCCCTATTATGAACTGCTTGTCCGGGCTTTCCCTTACAAACTTTATCATTCCCGCCGTTGAGGCCACCACATCCGCCGCGTCCACCACTTCGGGTTCGCATTCAGGATGAACGATTACTTTTGTGCCCGGATGCGCCTCGCGCGACTTTATGACGTCTTCTTTTGTAAACTGGCGGTGCACAATGCACCCGCCCTGATGGATTATAAGTTCTTTTTCCGGCACGCTTTTCTGCACCCAGTAGCCCAGGTTTTTATCGGGAAGAAAAACCACCTGTTTCTGCGGAAGTTTTCTTACAATATCAACCGCGTTCGCGGATGTCACGCAGACGTCAAGAAGCACTTTTACTTCCGCGTTTGTGTTGACATACCCTGCAAATGCCGCGTTTGGATATTTTTTTCGGTATTCCTTTACCTCTTCCACGGTTATGCAGTCCGCAAGCGGGCATCCCGCGTCTATCCTTGGAATAAGCACCTTTTTATCCGGCGACAATATTTTTGCCGTCTCTGCCATAAACTTTACCCCGCAGAACACTATTAATTTTTCCGGCGCGGCGGCTGTCTTGCGCGCCAGTTCCAGCGAATCGCCGGTAAAATCCGCCACATCCTGAATTTCCGGTATCTGATAGTTATGCGCGACAATAAGCGCGCCTTTTTTCGCCTTTAATTCCTTAATCTTCGCAATCATTTCATTTTTTTCCATTTTTTAGTTCTCCCTTTCAATATTTATATATTTTTATGCCGTAACCCTGTTTTTCCAGAAAGGCGACATATTTCTTAATTTTTCAACCGCCGGAGGAAGCGCCTTTAGGACCGCGTCTATATCTTCCTGAGTTGTATATTTGCTTAAGCTGAACCTTATGCTTCCGTGGGCGGTGCCGTGGTCAAGCCCCATTGCCAGAAGCACGTGCGAAGGGTCAAGGGAACCCGATGTGCACGCTGAACCCGATGACGCGCATATGCCTTCAAAGTCCATCTGAATAAGCATGCCTTCGCCTTCTATGAATTTTACGCTTACATTAAGCGTGTTTTCTGTCCTGTTTTCCGGATGGCCGTTTAAAATGACTTCCGGTATTTTTTCAAATATGCCTGCCTGCAGTTTATCGCGCAGCATTTTTACTTTTTCATGAGCTTTTGGATTTTTAAAACTGTCCATGGCAACAGAACACGCTTTGGCAAGGCCCACAATGCCCGGGACGTTTTCAGTGCCCGGCCTTTTTCTGTTTTCATGGTGGCCCCCCTGCATTATTGCGGACACTTTTACGCCTTTTCTGATATAAAGCGCGCCCACTCCCTTGGGCCCGTAAAACTTATGAGCCGATATTGATACCAGGTCGGCGTTCATGGCTTTTACGTCTATCGGATATTTACCAGCCGCCTGAACCGCGTCGGTGTGAAAAATAATTTTTTGTTCCCTTGCAATTGCGCCGATTTCGGCCACAGGCTGAATTGACCCTGTTTCGTTATTCGCCGCCATTATGGATATTAAAACCGTATCAGGCCTTATTGCCTTTTTGACGTCATCCGGATTCACAACGCCGTATTTATCCACGGGAAGGTATGTTACTTCATAACCCTCTTTTTCAAGCGCCTTACATACATTTAATACCGCGTGATGTTCAATGGCGCTTGTTATTATATGCTTACCTTTTGCCGCATTGGCAAGCGCGGCTCCGCGTATGGCAATGTTGTCGGATTCCGTACCGCCGGAGGTGAATATAATTTCCCTTGGGTCATCAGCGTTAAAAAATTTTGCGGTGACAGCACGCGCGTCTTCCACCGCTTTTCTTGCGTCCTGGCCAAAGGAATAAACGCCTGACGCATTGGCGTAATTGTCAGTCATGTAAGGCATCATTGCCTTTAAAACTTCATCGTCCATCCTTGTGGTGGCGTTATTGTCCAGATAATGTATCTTCATATCAATGTCTCCTTCTTTATTTCTGCGGCGTGTGATTTTCCGCCACTTCAGAAAGTTTAGTCTGTTTTAAATAACCGCTTATCACCTTATCCAGCCCCACCCAAACCTTTCTTATTCCGCACTTTTGGGCGTTGCCGCACATCTTTACATTCATTACGCACTTGGAGGGCGAGACGCCTTTTTCAACCGCTTCCAGCACGTCATAAACCGAAATGTCTTTTGGCGGCTTTGCAAGCATAAAGCCGCCTTTTTCACCCTTGATACTTTTAATTATGGAAGCTTTACGTAATGTTACAAATATGTTTTCAAGGTACCTGTTGGATATATTTTCCCTCTCGGAAATATGTTTAATGGATACAGGTTTATTGTCGTTTTTTAAAAAAGACTCTGCCAGGTGCGTCAAAGCCCTTAAAGCGTACCTGCCCTTTGTTGATACATTCATTTGCGCCTCCTAAATTATCACCATTCTTGTGATAATTATATATTTCTTTGACATCAATGTCAAGGTTATTTTTAATCCCGGCATGAAGTTTATATTATCACCAAAATGGTGTGGAAACAAGGGGAAAGAAAAGAAGAGCCGAGGGACGGAGGGTCAGATGGTCGGAGGGTCGGAAGTAAAAACCAAAAAACAAACATCAAAATTCAAGATTCAAAAATTATATGAAAACCTACAGGGGTTGGGTGTGTTTTTTTCAGTGCGTGCCGCGCTAACATAGTGTGTCCGCGGCAGGAGCGGTTTAATGCCGCGGCGGCATATTCGTATGTGACGCGCGTTCCCGACTGCCAATGAATTAACATGCTGTTGAATTCAAGTTTGTTTGGATGCAAGATTACCGATTTGCGGTACGTACTGAAAAAATATACCCAAACCCTGTAAGGCTGATGGTCAGATGGTCGGAGGGTTGGAAGTAAAAGCAAACATCAAATAAACGTCCGCGGGCTAAAGACCCGCGTCTACCAATACGAAAGAAACGAAAAAAATATGTACTTTCACTACAAAACCTTAAAATAAGTATTTACATTTCACCTGCGCGAATATAGAATCATAAAAAAACAGGAGGTAATAATATGAAAAAAATAATGGTTTTACTGATAATCCTGGGATTTATGGCGGCGGGCTGCGCTTCATCCGCTTTAGTAAAAAAAGACGACGCGCCCGCGGGCAAACAGTCCGTAATTGCTTCGGACAAACCTGTTGACGTCTGGCTTTCCCCTGCTTTAACCGGAGACGCGCCGTTCAGGACTTTAAACCCCGGCGATGAAGTAAAAGTATTAAGCACATCAAACGTATCCGCGCTTATTGAGATGAAAGACGGCTCCCGAGGATTTGTGGACGTGATGAAGATATCGAAATAACTGAGGGACGGAAGGTCGGATGCACGGAGGGACAGAAGAATAAAAGGGCGAAAAATCAGACAGACATCATATAACGTCAGGACAATCTTTTGGTCATATGCCCGGTAAAAATCTTCCGTTCTTCCAACCTTCCGTCCCTCTGTCCCTCTGACCTTCCGTCCCTCTTTACTTTACCTGACCACCGCCACTTTTTCGGTTGCTTTGTAGTGGGATGTTTCAACGGTTATTAAATATGTGCCGCTGTTTATAATATTGCCGCTGCTGTTTCTGCCTTCCCAATAAAGTTCCTTTGTCCCCGGCTGTGTTATGACGCCGTCATAAAGCGTTGCCACAAGCGCGCCGCTTCTTGTATAAACTTTAACCTTTACGTTATCGCCGGAATATACATTAAACATTATTGTTACCCTTTCGCCTTTATCCGGCTCTATTACGTTGTTAAATATCTTTATATCTTTTTCAGATATTACTTCTTTGTCAAATTTTCCGCTGCTTGTACCCCATGTGCCGCATATATCCTGCCCTTTTACCACAATCCTGTCTATATCCCCAAAGCCCGTCTGCTTGGGATACAGGACGCGGTAAACTCTGTCCTGGCCCGGCACAGGAACGCTTACAAAAGATAAGACATCTTTATTTTCTGTTCCGCCGTGCGGGTAAACGTCAATTGACGGCGGGTTCATAAGAGGAACATTAGAAACTATCTGAAAATAAATATTGTCAGTATGTTCGGGGTTAAAAATCATCTTTACCGTAAATACAGGCGGTGTCACGCCGTTGCACGGAAGCGGCGTTGATGTCAATGTCGGCTGTGACGTGAAAGTCATAGTGGGTGTAAATGTGGGAGTTATTGTTAAAGTAACCGTATATGTCGGTGTCGCCGTGCGGGTAACAGTGCGCGTGGAAGAAGCGGTTGGCGTTATGGTTGTGGTAGAGGTTAAGGTTACAGTCGCGGTTTGTGTTATGGTCGTGGTTGAAGTTACTGTTGCAGTCGGCGTTACCGTAAACGTTGGCGACAAAACAGCCGTAAGAGTGATAGTGGCCGTGGGTGTGTGCGGCGGGCACATATCTTCTATGTTCCAGATAACCTGGTCAAATCCCGCAACCGCCGTGTAAGTATGACCTGTCACAAGCAGCCTGCAGACGGTTATTCTTAAAACGGAGTAGCATTCATCATCAGCGCCGGAATCATAAACCCATTCCCCTGCAGTGCCGAATGTTGTATCAATTGTGCCGTCCATATTATAACGCCTTACAACACAGTCTGTGTTACTTCCGTTATGCCTTACGTAAAGAATTACAAGTTTTCCGTCCATTTCTATTATGCTTCTTATTTCTTCCCCGGGTGCTAACGTTAAAATACCGTCTGTATCAAAACCTGTGTCAAAAGTTCCGTCTGGGTTTAATACTATTGTCACAGAAGAACGGCACGTGATTGTGCAGCCGCTTCCGTCATCCACATAACCGCTTATTACTACTTTACCGGCAACAGTTATTATCATTGATTTCGGCACGCAATTTTTATGGTTTAAAGCCGTATTAATATATGAAGTGCAGCCGCCTGTGCCAAAAGCGGAATCCGGGCTGCCGTCGTTTAAAAACTTCCATACGCACATCGCCCTGCATGTGCCTGTGCAGCCGGGGTCATTGGAATCGCTCCACCCTGATACATATATGTCAGTCCCGCTGCATTTTATTGTAAGCGCGCAGTCATTGCCGTTTCCGCCCGCCTGATTGTGAATTTTTCTGCAACCCGACGGCCCGAATGTGGTGTCAGGCGTTCCGTCCGCGTTTATCCTTGTCACGCACGCGTCATAGTCGGTTCCGTTCCATGATTTGCCCACGCATACGTATCTGCCGTTTGAATCAATGTCGAAATCATAGAAATAATCATTGCCGCTTCCGTATGTCCTGAAACACTGACCCGCGTTAAAGCTTGTGTCAGGAGTGCCGTCAGGCAAAAACCTGTAAATAATACCGTAAGCGCACGTTCCGCCGCACGTGTCAACAGTGCCCGCCACAATTATATTTCCGCTGCTGTCGCATTTAACCGTGATAGAATCTGACCACACATATTTTACGGAAGGACCGGGGCATACCATTCTGCCGTTATTTCCAAACGAAGCGTCAACTGACCCGTCAGGCAGATACCTGTAAAGCACAGTCACATAACAGGTGCAGTTGGTGTCCCATTCAAGCGCCACCACTATCAGATTACCGTTATTATCAAGGCACGAACCCCTTCCGCCGTTATCGCCCGGAAGCGGATTAATAATCATATCATCTCCCGGAAAACTGTCTGCAGGCACAGTGGCAACGGGGGTTAGTGTGGGTGTGATACTAAGATCTACCGATGCTGTTATTGTCACCGTAGGTGACGGGGTCCTTGTTACTGTCGGTGTTGAAGTCGCAGATACCGTTGGAGTTCTGGTTTTTGTACTTGTAAGCGAAAGTGTCAGATTATATGTAATAGTGGGAGTAAATGTTGGTGTCACTGTCTTTGTTTTCTCCGCAGACGGCGTGATTGTAATAGTGGGGGTTGCTGAAGGCATCGGCGAACCGCACGGCACGTCAAGCACCACGCTGTTTGAATATTCTGTGCCTATTCCGGGTGCATAAAGGCCCGCCTGGTTTGTAATGCTTCCGCAGGAATTTACCACTCCCATCCATGTAAAAGATGCGGGAGTGTTTGACAGCCCCACGCCCCACTGCAAAAGACCTTCTGTTATCACAACAGGAGTCGCTGCCGAAGTTAAATATGAAATACCAGCGGGTAAAGTGTCAAATAAACCCACAGTAATATAACCTGTAGCCGGCCCGAATACCATAAAGTTATCATATGTATCGTTTACAAAGTACTGATCCCCGCCCTGCTGCACCACACCCGGCGTCCATGTGTCTCCGTTATCACATTGCATGCCTGCAGGCGGCGTTGGGTCTGTCCATGATATCATCCAACCCGCGGGTTCCGGGTCTCCCTTTGGCCAGACCTTTGCATTAAAGGTATAGGGACTGCCCTGCGGCACCTGAATCCTTACGCTGTACCACTGTCTATTGTAAATAGGCTGAGTATTTACAGACATAGGCCACACACAGGTCGAACCGTTGCATCTTTGAAACCCTATGCTTCCGTCTGAATTAGTCCCAATAAAATTATCAGTTGACAACATCAGCGAATATGATTTTAATTCTTCAGCAGCACTTTTGTTGTTCTGTCTGATAACAATATTAGCATCGGCACCCTCATAAGAAGCTGCAATCATTGTTTCCGCGTAAATCTCGCCTTCACAAAATTCCGCATCAGAACCGGAAAGCGCCATTATTGGATATACAAAAGCATTGGAACTTCCCTTAATGGCATAATCTCCGGGGCTGCAGCTCTCTGTAATTTCCCAGCTTCCGTAATTACTCAAACTTGACCACCCGGCCGGCACTGAAGGATTGTTGTATGTATCACCAAGGTTAAAATTATCAAAGTTTCTGAAAGCCCTGAGCCCGAATGAGTTCTCAAGTTGATAAGTAAGCGTATATGTCACGGTATCATTCAGCATCAAAGAAGCTGAGCTTTGTGATTTTGTAACGGAGAATTCCACCGGCGCGACTGTAGTGTTTGCTGCCGAGGATTTAATATTTGAATTCATCTGCCCCTGCGCTGTCATGGAAACAATTGTGCCTGATGCCATTTGATTTTTCATTTTTAACAATATATATGCTGTCCCTTTTGCCGGTCCCGGCATACCGGTCCTGTTTGGAAATACCCATGAAACAGTTCCTGAAGTCGCCCCTACCCCGGGCTTTGTGACCCCTCCGCCGGTTATATTACCCGGCCCGCATTCCACAAATTCAAGATTTCCGCCTCCCGGTATTACTGCCGAAACACTTAAAGGTCCGTTACTATATTCACAGTTAATCTCATAAAGCACAAGGTCTCCGGGCATTTTAAGAACCCCCTTAACCGATGTGCTTATTGAAAAATCAGCCGGAGATACAGCCGGTGTCCAGGTTAAGGATTCCGATGAACATTCCGATACCGTTAACCAATCAGAAGCTCTTAGATTAGCATTTCTCATCACCAAATGAAGATACATCTGCGAAATTTCACATTGAGGATACATATCTTTTTCGGGAATATGTATTATGAATTCTTTTACGTAACTCTGCCCCGCGTTATCTATGCAATACGTACAAGGCGGTGCAGGCATCCACCCATTTTCAGTATTAGCAAGATAATCTATGTCACCGGTTGCTATATCTGCAGGCTTTTCAACGGGGACATCAAGTCCTTTTTTACTTATTACAAATACCTGGCCAAAACCCGTTTGAACCGCATCTGTCCTTTCCGGCTGGCTGCTTATTGCAAGCGCCATCTGGTTTATATTGTATAGATCCGCGCAATAATCTATTGTTACTGTTACCAATTGGCCAAATGTGGGGTTTGCAGGATTCATGGTTACGGAATTTATTTGCGCATCCGCGTATGCCGCGCCGGCAAATATTATAAAAGCCGCAAACATTAATATCAGTGCTTTTTTTATCTTCATATTATTACCTCCGTTATTGCTTTATTAACGCCCTTACACATATGACAGAATGCCGTTTAAATTGGTTCCAGTTATTTTTATTCCAGCAGCATATCCAGGCTTATCCTGTGTGTCGCGCCAAGCGTGTCAAACGGCTGGTACGCGTAGGCAAATTTAACCTTTTCCAGAAGCACGCCTATGCCTATGCTTAAATTGGCGGCGTCGTGCCTGAAACCGTAACCCGCTCTGGCGCACAGTATTTTAAACATAGTGCATTCCGCCCCCAAATCAAGCGTGGGAAGTTCGTCTTTTATCCACAGGCGGTTTACGTCAACAGAAGCCCCTATGTTTACTTCCTGAGATATATCATATGAAGTGCTGACACCGGCTTTTATGTTTATGGGCATAGTGTCGGCTATTTTTATATACGCCTGCTGCCAGCCGATGTTCTGCACGGATATTCCGCCGTATGTGTCAGGGTTGGAGCCTATTTTTATAATACCGCCCGCGTCAAAGGCAAAACCTATTTTGTCGTAAACATATAATTTGCTGTAAAAGAATTTTAATGTGCCCCCTAAGTAAATTCCCGGAAAAACCGGCTGCGCGTATGAGATTAAACCCATGGCGTCATAATTTTCCACGTTGCCGCATTCATCGCCGAATTCGTCTATTTCCACAAAATCAAAGGTGTAGTCAATAAAAACGCCTATGGATGTCGCGGCGCCGTTTTGAAGCGGGATTACAAGCGCGCCGTATTCATAATTGGTGTCGGCAAAAGAGGCAAAATGCGAAAGGGTTATTTCCATAAGTTTTAAATCAGCTATGCCCGCCGGGTTAAAAAGAAGGGAGTTTATATCCTGCGGCACCGCGCAGTAAGCGCCGCTGAAAGAAGCTGCCTTGGCGGGCGGCGATATCCTTAAAAAATCCGGCCCCACGCCGCCGGCCGCAAATAAAGGCGCGCATAAAAACAAACATAACAATACGTTAAGTATGCGCTTTGTCCCCGCCATTTATCCCTCTTTGTTTTTAATTAAGTGCTTTATTATCTTATAACAGCCGATTTTATCTTTTTTTCCACAAGCGGCGTCTTTATATATACAGTATAAATACCCGAAGCAAGAAGGGACCCGCTGTCATCTTTTCCTTCCCAGATAAATTCATAAACGCCTGCGGGTTTTTTTTCGTAAAAATGCACAACCGGCCGGCCCGTCCTGTCATATATCCTTATTTCAACCTGCCCCTCATTATCCAGCCTGTATTTTATAACAAGTCTTTCGCCTTTAACACCATTAATAACGTTATTTTTAACTTCTATTTCTGCGGGCGTGGGGGTTACGACAATGCTTTTATCTGCAGCCGCAATAACCGGCGCCGCAGATGCCTTTTCATTGTTTCCCTTTAATGGCTGCGGAATTTTTTCATCCGCGGCAGAATTTACCGCGGCAAACTGATTTACCTTAAGGATGTCTTTTGATTCTTCCTTTATTATATCTTCCTTAACCGGCTCTGCCGAGACAATTTGCTTTTCGTCTTCAGATTGCTTCTGCGCGATATATGTAACTGCTTTTTTTATCTTCGTAATTTCCTGTTTTTCCGCAGTTTTAACCGCAGGCTCCGCCGATGCAAGTTCCGCCTTTTTATCCTGAACAACACCCGGATTCATTACGAATAATCCGAATATGACAGCCGCCACAAGAACCCCTGCAGGCGCGATAAATACAGGTTTTCTTATATAACCTAAAATCCTGTCAGCCAGAGAAGGTGAAGAAGCCGCCCCTATCCTGTCCCACACTTTAAGATTAAAATCAGCGGGCAGTTTTGGCTCTTCTTTCATATCAGAAAATACATTTTTCAGCGCCAGGGCGGCTTTGTATTCCGCGCCGCACTTTTGGCATGTTTTAACATGCGCCTTTATTTCAGCTTCTTCAGCCGCGCTTATATTGCCTTCTATTAAGCTGTTAATTAAACCATTTACCTTTTTACAGCTCATTTTTTTCACCCATCTTTCTTACCAGCTTTTGTTTCAATTTTTCCCTTGCCCTTGAAAGTTTTGACTTTACGCTTCCAAGCGGTATTTTAAGTATCCTGCTTATTTCGTCATAATCAATACCTTCTATGTCCCTTAATATGACAACGCTTCTTTCGGCAGGTTCAAAGTTTTCCATGGCTTCCATTACGCACTCGCGCAGCTGATTTTTTTCAGCCAGCACATCCTGCCCTTCGCGGCTGTCCGCCACATCCACCGCGGCTTTATCGCAGCTTTCATCCGCGCTTATGGAATCGGTTTCGTAGTACTTTCTGCGTTTTAGCGCGTCCAGCCGGTTTATGCACATGTTGACCGCCACCCTGTAAAGCCAGGTGGACAGCTTGGAGTCAAATTTAAAAGAGCCAATTTTTTCATACGCTTTGCAGAACACTTCCTGCGCCATATCGCACGCTTCTTCGTTGTTTCTCATATACTTAAGGCAGACAGACGCAACCGTCCTTTTATATGCGGTAATCACCCTGTCAAAAGCCTGCCTGTCTCCGCTTACCGCCTTTTTAACTTCCTGCAAATCCAGTTCTTCCATTTATCCCTCGTATATTCTGACAGAATCAGCCCAAAAAAAGTTCCAGTTATTTTATACCCTGCCCTAAAAATGCTTTCCTATTATATAACAACACGCCTTAAAATTGACAGATTAAAAAGGCCTTTTTTACCCGTTTGCAGAATATAACAAAATATCTCAATATTTGGCTTTATGCAGGGTAGTTTTTATGCTAAAATAACTTAAATTTTTTACATCTTACAGGAGGAAATATACATGAAACTTATGGATTTTAATGTTCTGCCGAATCTGCCGGAAAAGCTTAAACCGCTTCTGGAACTTGCCTATAACGTATGGTGGGCGTGGGATTCCGAAGCATTTGCCCTTTTCAGGGACATTGACCCCGATGTCTGGTCTCAGACTTCGCATAACCCGGTCAAACTGCTTTACAGAGTGCAGCAGGAAAGGCTTGAAACCATAGCAAATGATGAAGGTTTTATCTTCAGGGTTGAAAATGTGCTTAAAAAACGCGACCAGTACATGTCAAGGCCTTGCTGGTACGATAAAATCAAAAAAGAACTGCCTTCCGATTACCAGATAGCGTATTTCAGCGCCGAATTCGGCCTTGCAGAATGCCTTCCGATTTATTCCGGCGGCCTTGGGGTGCTTGCGGGTGACCATTTAAAATCCGCGTCTGACCTTGGGCTTCCTTTTACCGCGGTAGGCCTTCTTTACTCGCAGGGCTATTTCCACCAGTACCTTACAACAGACGGCTGGCAGCACGAAAAATACGTGACGCACGATTACAACACAGCGCCGGTAAAACAGCTTAAAAAACCGGACGGGTCCAACATAATCATAGAACTGAAAATGCCCCACGGCATTGTAAAGTTCAGCCTGTGGAAGGTTCAGGTTGGCCGCATAAACCTTTACCTTATGGACACCAATATACCCGAAAACTCCCACGCTGACCGCGAAATCACTTCCAAACTTTACGGCGGCGACCTTGAAATGAGGATAAAGCAGGAATATCTGCTTGGTATAGGCGGTATGATTGCCCTGGATTCGCTTGGAATTAAACCGACAGTTACTCACATGAACGAAGGCCATTCTTCATTCCTGGCCCTTGAACGCATAAGGATGCTGATGGAAAAAAATAAGCTGTCCTTCAGCGAAGCAAAAGAAATTGTCGCGGCAAGCAGCGTATTTACCACTCACACGCCCGTGCCGGCCGGCAATGACAGGTTCCCTCAGGAAATGATGGAAAGGTATTTAAAAGGCTACGTGGAACACTCTCTTAAAATTTCATTTGACGAATTCATGAAACTTGGCCGCGTGTATCCGGAAGATAAAAGCGAATGGTTCTGCATGACTGTGCTTGCGCTTAAACTTTCGCACTTTAACAACGGCGTGTCAAAACTTCACGGCCGCGTATCGCGCGATATGTGGAAAGATATCTGGACAGGCGTCCCTCTTGCGGAAGTGCCTATAAGCCACATCACCAACGGCATTCACATGAACAGCTGGATATCCAAGGAAATGGCCGACCTTTTCTTCCGTTACCTTGGCACGCGCTGGGTGGACGCTCCGGACGAACACGAAATATGGAAAAAAGTTGATGAAATTCCTGACACGGAACTGTGGAGCACACACGAGCGCAGAAAAGAAAGGCTTGTGGAATTTATCCGCAGAAAACTTAAGTCCCAGTTAAAAGCGCGCGGCTCTTCAAAAGAAGAAATAGACGGCGCCGGCGAAGTGCTTTCATCCGATGTGCTTACCATAGGATTCGCCAGAAGGTTTGCCACCTATAAAAGGGCCACCCTTATGATGCGCGACATTGAAAGGCTTAAAAAGATACTTACAGACAAACACATGCCCGTGCAGATAATATTTGCCGGCAAAGCGCATCCCAAAGATGACGCGGGCAAAGAGTTCATCAAACAGATAATACACATAACGGAAAAAGAAGGTTTAAGGAACCACATAGTTTTTGTCGAGGATTATGACCTTAACACCGCGCATTACCTTGTTCAGGGCGTGGACGTATGGATGAACAACCCCAGAAGGCCGCTGGAAGCAAGCGGCACTTCCGGCATGAAGGTTATCTTCAACGGCGGATTAAATTTTTCCGTGCTTGACGGCTGGTGGGACGAAAAAGCCGACGCCGACAACGGCTGGTGCATAGGCCGCGGCGAAGAATATGAAGACATTGCTTATCAGGACGCCGTGGAAGCAAACGCCATTTACGACACGCTTGAAAACGACCTTGTGCCGCTTTATTACAAACGCGGCAAGGACGGCCTTCCGCACGACTGGGTAAAAAAGATGAAAACATCAATTGCCACACTTGGCCCTGTGTTTAACACCAACAGGCAGGTTATGGAATACACCGAAATGTTCTATAAACCCGCGGGCATTGATTATGCAAGGCTTACAGGCGACGGGCTGGACAAACCAAAAAATATAAGCAAATGGAAAGAAAAAATAGCTTCCAAATGGGGCGCTATCAGAATCAATTCTGTGAACTCCGATAATTCCGCTTCGGTTAAAGTCGGCGGTTCGCTTAAAGTTTACGCCGAAGTTGAAAGCGGTGGCCTTAATGCCGAAGAGCTTCTGGTTGAAATTTACGCCGGCTATGACAGGGGCGATGAAACCCTTGCTGATATTAAATCTTTTGCCATGAAAGCAGTATCAAACGACCACGGAAAGATAAAGTACGAAGGCGTAATCACGCCTTCCACTTCAGGCTCGGTCAATTACTCCGTAAGGGTGATGCCGTCGCACCCGGATGTGAACTTTAAGTTCATACCCGGCTACATTAAGTGGTTTGAGTAAATCCCAATAATACAGGGCCGGGAACAGTTTCCCGGCCCCTTAAAAATGGAGGGTCAATTATGGCAATGAGAAGCCCCAAAGAAATGAAGATGCATGAGACAATAATCAAGACCTTAAAAACCATATATTTAAACCAGAAAGGCGCCGACGCTGCCCTTACAAACATAGACAAACAGGAAGCGGTTGTGCAGGGACTTATGCCGGACCTTATCGTTAAAGGAAATCATACCCTTACCTTTAAGGTGGAAACGGAAAGCACGGTTACGGACGGTTCCGCCATTGAATGGAAAAGTTTTTCGGAAAAAATAGGAACCTTTTACCTGCTGGTGCCGGAGCCTTTAAAAACCGAGGCCTTATCCATTATAAAAAAACTTGCCATACCGCACGTTGTGCTTTCAACCTACAAAATAGCTGACAACAAATTAAAATTCGGCAATCTGCCTTAGTGTAAGAATCTATCCCATATACTTTTGTCCTATATCCCATAAATAAAAGCCGAGGGACGGAGGGACAGATGCACAGAGGGACGGAAGGAACTGCAAACATCGAAAATTCGAAATTCGAAGATTCGATTAACACCTACAGGGGTTGGGTGTGTTTTTTCAGTGTGTGCCGCGCAAACATAATGTGTATGCGGCAGGGGCTGTTTAATGCAACGGTTGGAGCGAGCCTGCGAAGCGGAAATCCCCGGGCTTGCGCGAGTTTACGAGCGCAAGTGTTAGGGGACGGCATGCACGTATGTGACGCGAATTCCCGATCGCCAATGAATTAACATACCTTTTGATTTCAAGTTTGTTTGGATGCAAACATACCAATTTGCGGCGCGCGCTGAAAAAATATACCCAATCCCTGTAAGGCAGATGGACGGATGCACAGAGGTACAGAGGTACGGCAAAATCTCAATCAACTACCGCGGGCTGAAGACCCGCGTCTACCACTACAAATACTCCGCTTATGCTTAACTGCTTATAGCTTATATCGTTTATTATTATTTTATTGTTTTGCAGTAGGCATCAAGCGCGGACAGCGCTTCTTCTATCCCCTTTAGCTTCACGTGAAGCACGCCTTCTTTAAGCGATACGCCTTTAACCCCGGCTTTGGAAAGCTCCCTTGGACCTATGGAAGGTTTTTCATACCACACAATAAACATTTCGTTTTCAGTCACCGATATTTCATCCGCCGCAAGCAGCCTTCCGGCTATCTTCAGTTTTAAAACATTAAAGACATTCAGCGCTTCCTGCGGCATTTTTCCCCACGCGTCTTCCACCTGTTTTTTTACGCGCTCCGCTTCGTCAACGCTCTGCGCGGCGAATATCCTGCGGTATATCCTTACTTTTTCACCGGTGTCCCACACGTATTCATCAGGGATGTGCGCTTCAAAATCCGTTTTAATTTTTGTGTCTTTTTCCGGGATATGCACTTCGCCTTCCAGTTCCGCCACAGCTTCTTCCAGCATCCTGCAGTACATTTCAAAACCTATTTTTTCCATATACCCGTGCTGTTTTGTCCCAAGTATATTTCCCGCGCCGCGCTGTTCAAGGTCGCGCATGGCGATTGAAAAACCCGCGCCCGGGTCAACATAACTTTCTATTGTCTTTAACCGCTCCCTTGCGGTTTCGGTCATGGCCCTTACGTCATTTACCATCATATACGCGTATGCCTGCCTGTCGCGTCGGCCCACCCTTCCCCTTAACTGATAAAGCTGTGAAAGTCCAAAACGGTCCGCGCCGCTTACTATTATCGTATTGACATCCGGCATATCAAGGCCGGATTCAACAATTGTGGTGGTAATAAGCACATCAAATTTTTTATCAAGAAAATCCGCCATCAGGTGTTCCAGTTCCCCTTTATCCATCTGGCCGTGCGCGGTTTTAAACCTTATTTCAGGCAGAATTTTTTGAAGGTTTTCTTTTGTCTTTTCCAGCGTCTTTATGCTGTTATGAACGTAAAAGACCTGCCCTTTTCTTAAGACTTCCCTTAATATAATTTCCCGCAGCACGTTCATGCGCTCCTGAATTATAACAGTTTCAATCGCTTTCTTGCCCGGCGGCGGTGTCTGTATTATGCTTATGTCCCTGATGCCTGACATTGAAAAATAAAGCGTGCGCGGTATGGGCGTCGCGGTAAGCGTCAGCAAGTCCGCTGACGGGTATTTTTTTCTTAAATTCTCCTTGTTCTTTACCCCAAAGTGCTGCTCTTCGTCTATGATTACGAGGCCGGGATTTTTAAATTCAACAGATGCGGATAAAACCGCGTGAGTCCCTATAAGTATGTCTGTTTTCCCTTCCTTTAAACTGTTTAAAATTTTCTTTCTGTCAGCCGGCTTTACAAGCCTGGACAGCATCTCTATCCTTATGGGATAATCCGCCATTCTTTCCCTGAAAGAATTCAAATGCTGCGCGGCCAGAAGGGTGGTGGCGGTCAATACAAGCACCTGCCTGCCGCCGTTTACCGCCTTAAAAGCTGCGCGCATTGCCACTTCGGTCTTTCCAAAACCCGCGTCGCCGCAGACAAGCCTGTCCATCTGCTTTTCTTTTTCCATGTCCGCCATAACGTCATCAATTGCTTTTGCCTGGTCGGGCGTTTCTTCAAAAATAAAAGCGTTTTCAAATGCCTTAACCCCGGCGTCAGATTCGCCGTATTTTATCCCCGGCGCGGATTTCCTTGAAGCGTATATCTTTAAAAGCTCCGCGGCCATTTCCTTCATTTCACGCTCTATGGCTTCCTTTGACCGCCTGAATACCTGCGTGCCAAGTTTGGACAGCACCGGCGCTTTATCCGAACCGGTGTATTTGTCAATAAGGTCAATTTTATAAACCGGAATGTAAAGTTTGTCATCGCCGTGATATTTTATGTAAAGAAAATCCCCTGTTATGCCGTCAAAATCCATGTTGCGCACGCCTTCAAAAACGCCTATGCCGTGCTCCCTGTGCACCACAAAATCGCCTTTTTCCAGGTCGGTGTAGTGCTTTAACGCCTTTAAGTTTTTGTCCTTTACCCTGCTTAAGACTTTTCCCTTATACCTGTCAAAAATCTCCCTGTTGGAAATTACGCACAGTTTGGCTTCAGGAAAAATAAAACCCCTGTACACATCAGCATTTATAAATTTAACCGCCGGCGCAGGCGCTTTTTTTTCTTCTGCCATTGCCGCTATCATTGATTTTAAATGCTCTGTTTCTCCCTGATTGTCAGAAGCGATATAGACAGCGTGTTTTTTTTCCGCCTGGTGCGTTAAGTGGCCAAAAAGCCGCGCCATATCGCGGTCAAACACAGGATTGTTTGAAGCCTTTATGCTTACAGCGCCGCCGCCAACGGCTGTTTCGTACACTTTTAATTTGGGGTATTTCTGCACGCGTTTTAAAAGCGCCCTGAACGTGAACAGGTTCTTTTCCGCGTCTTTCGGGTCAATGTACCGCTCTATCTTATTTATTTTCTCAAGAATCTCGCCTTTTAAACTTTCAAGGCCGTCGGTTATTACGGCTGTGTGCGTGCTTTTCAGATATTCAAGTATGGAAGAATTGCCCCTTCTTGCCGGCCCGCCCGGATTAAAAATAAACAGCCGCGCTTCCTTAACCGAATGGGTTGTATCAAAGGTGTCCGGCGAAAAATAGCGGACAGATTCAACGGTATCGCCGAAAAATTCAATCCTTACGGGATAATCTCCGCCCGGCGCGTAAATGTCAAGGATGCTTCCGCGCACGCTGTATTCAAAACATTCAGACGCCTTCACGCGGCGCTCGTACCCGTTATTATTAAGCGCCGTAATCAGTTCTTCCATTCCCGCGCCTGCGCCCGCTTTTATATCAAAGACAAAACCGGCCGCTTCACCCGGAGAGGCAATCTTTTCAGACGCTGCATTTATATCGGTAATTATTATTTTTCTTCCCGGAGAAAGCATAAGTTTTATTGCGGCGGCCCTCTCTCCTGATACCTCGCGCGATGCTTTAAGCTGCGTATAAAGCAAACTGTCATCTTCCGGATACGCGGCTATGCCCGCGCCGTGGCCGAAAATTTCCTTTAAGCTTAACATTTCGCCGTAAAGCGGATAAACGTTATCCGAGGATGTGATGATGACAAGGTCTTTGCCTGACGCGGACGCCAGATATGAGTACAGGAAGGCTTTAAAAGACGGATTCACCGAATCAGCCGTGCAGCTTTTTCCGGATGACAGTTTTAAAGCGGTTTTTTTCAGGCTTTCAGATTTTTCAAGGGATGAAAACATTTGAGATCAGCTGCTGCAAAGGCAGGTCCAGCTTAAAATAAATCACGGCCCACATGAAAATATTTGCCTGTATCCCGGCTATGACATCATCAATCATTATTCCGGTGCCTCCGGGCAGGGCTTCGGACTGCCTTGCGGGAAAAAGTTTTATTATGTCAAAAAACCGCGACGCGAAAAACCCTATTATCATCCTGGAATCGGTGTAGGGTATGAACATCATAGTCACCATATATCCCGCCACTTCGTCTATTACCACGCGCGACGGATCTTTCTTGCCGTGTATCACTATGGCGTAATTGGAAGCCCAGATGCCGGCAAGCACCAGCACGACGGTGATTATTACATATGGAACGGACTGCATATCACGCAGGAAAAACCAGTACACCGGAAGAAAAGCAAAAGTGGCCACGGTGCCGGAAGCTTTGGGCGCGTAGCCCGTGTAGAAAAAAGAGGTGAAAAGTATTATGAACGCGCGCATTAAAATTCGCTTTCAAAAATGCTTTTATTTTTAAAGAAATACTCAAGCCCCGAAATCAGCGAAAATGAAGCCGCTATAAAAAACAGGATGTATGGTATTAATTTAAGCATCCATGTTTCAGGGCTTATATCCATAAATTCACCCTGCTTTATCTGATAATGCGCAAGCGTCTTATGAATTGATATTAAAAGAAGGGTGGCGGAAATGGCGGTCATCTCCGTGGCGGTTTTTAATTTGCCCCATTTACTGGCGGCAATTATTTTTCCCTGCTGCGCCGCCATTGTCCGTATGCCGGACACAAAAAACTCCCTGCTTATTATTATAATTACCATCCACACCGGCGCCACCTGCAGGTGCACAAAACAAAGCAAAGCGGCCAGCACAAGAATTTTGTCCGCAAGCGGGTCCATTACCTGGCCAAATACGCTTATAATGTTATATTTTCTTGCAAGGTAGCCGTCAAGAAAATCGCTTATTGAGGCAATAAGAAAAATACCAAGCGCCGCGTAATTCCACATAAGCCTTTCCGCAAGAATGGCCGGAATAAACGCAAACGTAATTATTATCCGAAACATCGTTATCCTGTTGGGCAGTTTCTTTAAATTTTCGCTTATCTGCATATCTCTCCCTTTAAATCATAGCCCTGTACGCCCGTTATCTTAACATTACAGAAACTGCCGGCATCAAGTTTTTTTGAGGCTTTTACAAGCACATAACTGTCAATATCCGGCGCGTTCCCCTGCGTCCTTGCGGCGTAAGTGGTGCTGTTTTTCATTCCTGCAATAAGTACTTTTATTGTTTTGCCTTTTGCTGAATTTTTATTATATGCGTAATTTTCAGCCGAATCAAGCATTAATATCCCGCGCCTTGTTTCACACTCTTTTATTGTGTGCTTTCCTTTTAATGTATAAGCGTGTGTTCCCGGCTCGTCAGAGTAGGCAAAAAAGCCCGCCCTGTCTATATGGCCCTGCTTTATGAATTCCCTTAACTCTTCAAAGTCGGCTTTTGTTTCTCCGGGGTAGCCGGTTATAAAACCGCTTCTTATTGTTATTCCCGGCACCTGTTCCTTTAAATATGCCGTTATTTCAAGTATGTCTTTTTTCCGGTAGCCGCGCCTCATGCTTTTAAGTATGTTATCGCTTACGTGCTGAAAGGGAATATCAATGTAAGGGCATACCCTTTCATCGGACTTCATAACTTTTACAATTCGTTTAATCAGGCTTAAATCCGGATAAAGGTAAAGCAGGCGCAGCCAAAAATATTTTTTAGTTTTTTTCAGAATGGACGACATCAGCAGGTCCAGTTTTTTTTCACCGTAAATATCAGTGCCGTAATACACAAGGTCCTGCGAAATAAGGTTTATCTCTTTTATACCCGCGCCGGCCATTGCCGCGGTTTCGGATGCAATGTCCTGTATCGCCCTGCTTCTGTATTTACCCTTTATGGAAGGTATGGCGCAGAAACTGCATTTATGATTGCACCCTTCGGATATCTTCACATAGGCGGAATAGGGGTTTAAAAGCGCGGTGTGGCCGGAACTTTTATAAATAAAAGGCTTTTCATTTACAAATTCCCCGCCTTTTTCTATGGCGGTTTTAATGTCGCTTATGTTGTTGACGCCCACCCACGCGTTTACGCCTTTGAACTTTTCTTTTAACGTTTTTAAGTCCTTGGATACAAAACACCCCGCCACAACAATTTTAAGCGCGGGATTTTTTTCTTTTAACAGAAGCATTTCATTTATCGCGCCCGCGGATTCATCCCTGGCGCTTTTTAAAAACGCGCAGGTGTTTATAAGTATTACATCCGCGTCCGAAGGGTTTGTAGTTAAAAGCGCGCTGTCCAGGCATGAGAGCATGCATTCGGTGTCAACGGTATTTTTAGGGCAGCCAAGGCTTATGACTCCAAGTTTCATAACAGCCGCCCCGCTTTCAACCGCTTATTGTTACGAACGGAAGTTCGTGAACTGCATATCAATTCCAAAATCCTTCTGCTTTAACTGCGCCATGACTCCCTGAAGGTCGTCAATTTTAGGCCCCGACACCCTTACAACGTCTTTCTGAATGGATGCCTGTATTTTTTTCAGACCAAGTTCTTTTATATATTTCACTATTTCTTTGGCTTTTTCCTGGGGAATTCCGTCCTGTATTGCTATGTCCTGGTGAATTTTATCCATGCCTGTCTGCACGGGCTCCGAATCAGTCAGCGCTTTTACCGGCACGCCCCTTTTTATAAGTTTATTCTTAAGTACGTCATTGGCAGCCCTGACTTTATAGTCATCGGTTGTTTTTATGGTTATTTTTTTGTCTTCTTTTTTAAGTTCAATTTCCGTATTGCTGTCGCGGAAATCGTACCTGTTGGTTATTTCCCTTAATGCCTGGTCAATGGCGTTTACAATTTCCTGCATGTCAACCTTTGAAGAAATATCAAATGAATTATCGCCTGCCATTTTTCACCCTCCTTATTTACTGTGCCGGCGTCTCTGCCGGCGACGCGCCTTCCGCAGCAGGGGCTGTTTCCTGCGCTATTTCAGTTGCTGTCGAAACCGGTGTGGGAATTTCGGTCGGTTTTCTTGCGCCCTGCGTGAAGCCCTGGCCTTTGTCAATATACCAGTTCTTGCCTGACTGGAATATAAGGCCGTTTATCACTTCGCCTTCCTCGCCTATCGCGCCTATGGATTCGCCGTTTACGGTAAATTCAACGCCCGCGGCATTGCCCACAAGAAATACAATTTTGGTTATGTCTTTCCACCTTTTGTCAGAACCCTTTTTAAGAAGAAAATCCTCTTCGCCGTTATCATGCCTTGCCTTTACCCATGTGTCAGCTTTGGCTTTTGCTATGACGTTTAATGTCTCTGTCTGTCCCGGCACGGGATAAACCTGGTTTCCTGATCCGCCTTTTTTTCCGCCAAAAACCGCGACAAGGACAATAATAAGCACAATAAGAACAACAGCCGCTCCCGCTATTATAAGGTTTCTTTTATTGGTTAAGGTAAGTTCCATTTTGCCTTCTTTAATGGTTTCCCCTTCCGCCGGCTTTTCATGGAACTGTTTTTCGTGGTCCTGCTGGGCTTCTTTAAGGATGCTTTTGGCAAAACTGTCGTTTATTTTTATCTTTTCTTTTCCAATGGTGTTAATCTCTTTTTCAGTCTGCTGGCCTTCGGGCGTCTGTTCAAAAAGCGCCACAACCTGCGATTCTTCCAGTTTTAAATAACGCGCGTAGCTGCGCAGGAAAAGCCTCATGTACACCGGTTTTTCAAATCCGGAAGAGTCCTCTTCTTCCAGCGCTTTTAAATATAAAGGGTCCACCTTAAGGTCTTTTTGTATATCCTGAAATTTCAGGTTCTTTGATTCCCTTGCCTTTTTTAAAAGTTCTCCGTATCCTTTTGACATGAAGTGCTCCTCTCGTTTACTTTATTATGGGGTTGCCCTGCATAAGGTCAGACGCTTCTATTATTTCAACGCCTTCCGGCGCTTTAAAAGCAAACGCGCTGTCCTTAAATTCCGGCATCAGTTCCGCTTTTTCATCGGAATATTTTTTTATGTTTGAAAACACAGATTCCACAATCATTGCTTCATACTTCATTTTCATGGATTCGGGGAAAAGGGTTTCTTTATTGACTTTTACCGTAAGCTCGTCAAATGCCATTTCCTGTTTCTTAATCGGAATCATTTTTATGGTGTAGAAATTCTCCGTAACAATAAGGGTGGATTTGCTTCTTTTGGAAAAGTAAGCTATTGAAGATTCAAAGTCTATATAAAACTTTGAATTAAAGCTCATTTTATCAACATCCTGTTTTATTACCTGCCCCAAAACAGGTGTATATACCCAAAGCGTCTTTCCGTCCGAAATAAGCTGCTGCTCGGTGGGTTCGGAATACAGCACTTTAAACTTGTCCGGTTTTACAATGGTCGCAAGCCCTTTGATGCGCTGCGACGTGTCCGCGTCGGTGTATTTTGTGTTTATGTCAATGTTCATTATGACGGCTTTTCTTTTCGCCTGCGCGGCTTCTATTTTTTCAATAACATCCTGAAGGGTAATTTCCTCTTTTTCCGCCGGTGTGCTTACTGCCTTTGCCTTTACAACCGCGGTTGGTTCTTTCTTTACCGCTGTTTTTGTGGCGGTGGGCGCTGTTTTACCCTCTTTTATAGCTGTTGATGTGGGTTTTGCTTCCTTTGTGGATGTGGGCGAAGGTTTTATTTTTGTCGGCACTTCAGTCAAAGTAAATGTCAATGTGGCTGTTTGTGTAGGCTCTGTTTTTACTGACTGTTCCTGAACTGAGGCCTGCTCTGCGGCGTCTACCGCGGCTGAAATATCAGCATCTTTTATGACTGTTTTATTTTCAGTGGCGCAGCCCGCGAAAAAAACCATAAAAATCAATGATAAACCTATAACAATATTTTTAATCATTATTAGGACCTCCTGTACGGCAACTTACCGCCTAACTATTGTAATGATAAAACCCTTTAAAATCAAGAAAAAAGATAAGTAATTGATGGTCAGATGTTCCGTTGAATCGAATGCGTTGATATAACTTGTATACCAAGAAAAACTATCAACGAAAAAAGTTATATGAACTAATCTCCAATTTTATCTTTTAAGTTTATCTCCATTTTTTTTTGTCCGGAAAATAAATGTGTTTTTCCATCATTTTCTATTTTATGAATCGCCCAATCTTCATTTAAATTCCAATTTCTACCGTTAGAAATATTAAAAAACATCATAGTCTCACGACCTGGTCCATAAGACCTGCATGGTATTCCCAAATATTTTCCATTTGAAGATATTTCAAATTCATGAAAGCTATAACCAGAATCCGGAAACTCAAACAATTTTGTGCCTTCCGCATTAAAAACATATAAATTGCAATAATTAGAAACTTCCCAATCACCATAAGTATTTAGAACAACATTGCCGTTTTGTAAAATTTTTATATCACTTGCATTTGCATCCTGGCGTTTGCCTATTTTTGTTTTCCAGAGTTTTTCCCCTTTTTCGTTCTCTATTTCTAATTCCAAAGTCGACGGATAGTCTTCATCATCAGTATAATAATATTTGCCATCAATAGTTTCCAGACGATAAGTCAACTTTGCAATTTTACTTCCATCATCTGATATATTTATGCTGCTGGACTCTTGAATTGTGCCAGGCAATAATTTACCATCAGAATCTTTTATTTTTCGCTTCAAAGATACCATTCTTAAATCAACCAACTTAATAATATTATCTTTTTCATCAAAAAAAGCTATCTCATTTAAATCGTACGTATATATCCTTTCACCTTTTAAATTAAATACCTGTTTTTTAGGACTAAATTCATTTCCCGTTCTAAGATTATAACTAACCACAATAAAATCGTTTACAAACTTTATCGAATCGATCACTCCATAAAACGTCCCCGTTCCAATCTGTTTTTTCCAAACCTCTTCACCTAAACTATCTAATAGTATCAACTCTAAATCGCATACGCCGTTACCTCCGCATTGAGGTATTTTTTCATCATCAAAAAACTTTCCACTGCACTTTATCAAAGCCACTTCATTTTTATTGTCGGCAATACAAAATTCATAAAACTCTATAACATTTTCAACAACACCATTTGAATTTATCTGTTTTATTTGGCGTTCCGTAGATAACCGCTTTATTTCTTCACCTTTTTTATTTAAAACAGTTAGAATGTAATGCATATGAGTAAATTCATAAATTGCACTTATAACAAACGGGCCTCTTTCTTCAATTATTCTTACATTTTGATTCGCAGTTTTGCTTTCTGAAATTCCCAACCCACCAACTATAAAAATTAAAAATAATAATTTAACAATTGTTACTCGTCTTTTTTTATTCATCAGTTTTCCTTTATTTTTAGCATCAATTGTATAACTCTAATAAACTCGTCAGGATTATCAGGCGTAATTGCCCATTCATTAATAATCATTCCATCTTTTCTTTCAATTATTACCGTTTCACCCCAGATATTATTTCTAATACTCAACCTAGATACAAAGGGTACAACCATTGCTTCCAGCGATGAAACCTTTTTAATACTTTTTATATTATTAAAAGATATAAAAAAAACAGGAATTATTCCAAAAAGATAAATAACAATCCTTTTTTGCTCCACCTTATATTGCAAGAAAAATCTAAAAAACCATTGAAAAAATATTATAAGCACAATAACAAATCCAATAGCTTTCAAATACTCAACACCAACACTCATTTTTCTTCACCTTTCCACTTTTCTACTTTATCAATTCCGAGCCGCTGAACTGCCGAACTGCTTAGCTGTCCCCTATCACTTCCGCTCACAAGCTCGCTCCAACAATGACTTTAAAGGAAAGCTTCCCTTATATACATAAACTCTTCTTGTGTAAGCCCTTTGTCTGCGGCGGACAGGTTCATCTTTACCTGCTGTAAGTTCCTGAAACCCGGAATTACGCACGCGGCTGTTTCATGATACAGAATATACTGCAAAGCGGCTCGTACAAGTTCTTCGCCGGCGGCGCCGAATTTGGCTTTAAGTTTATCCACGCCGTCCATTAATTTTTCAAAATTTCCGGGCTTAAATTCATCCATTGTTTCCCTGACATCGTTTTTGTCAAATACAGGCGGGTTTTCCCTGCTGAATTTGCCGGTCAAAAGCCCGCGTGAAAGCGGGTTAAAAGCGACAAAAGTGATGTTAAGCTCTTTCATCATTTTGCTTACCGGGCCTTCCGCGACAAAGTCAGGGTGTATTATGTTGCACCAGCTCTGGATGCAGTCCGGTTTTATCCTTGGGGCAAGCCTTAAAAAATCAGCTGCCGAATATCCGGAAAGGCCGATGGCCTTTATCATGCCTTCGCTTCTTAATTTATGAAATTCGGCAATTGCGCCTTCCAGATAAGCGTCGTCTTTTCCAAAATCACAGTTATGAAAGTAATAAATGTCCAGCGTTTCCCTTTTTAAGTTCTTAAGCGACTGCTCGCACTGGCGCCTTATATTGCGCGCGTCAAAAGCGTTTTCAAATTCATTTTTGTTCCATCCCACTTTGCTTGCAATTATCACCTGCTTATTTCTTGCGCCAAGCGCTGATGCCAGCATTTTTTCCGCTTTCCCGCTGCCGTATACGTCAGCGTTGTCAAAATGGTTAACGCCGTTATCAACCGCGTAATTAATCGCCTCTGCCGCGTCCTTATCGGAAACCCCGCGCCATCCCATCCCTCCGCTGTCAACATCGCCGCCAAGCGTCCAGCATCCAAGCGATATTTCAGACACCATGATTCCTGTTTTACCAATCTCGCGTTTGTTCATATTATTACCTCCCTGCGTTTTCAGTTGAAATTACATTTTTATTATAACACGGAAGGAAAAACTTAAGCTATAAGCAGTCAGGCAATTAAGCATAAGCGAAAACTTAAAATCAATATTCCGCTATAGTTTATCTGCCCATAGCTTAAATCCCTATGTTTACGCTATAGCTTAACTGCTATAGCTTAAATCGCTATGTTTCCGCTATAGCTTAACTGCCTATAGCTTAAATCGCTATTTTTCCGCTATAGCTTAACTGCCTATAGCTTAAATCGCTATGTTTTAAATCACTTCCCGTACTTATCCGCCATATACGAACTTCTTACAAACACCCCTGATTCGGCGTGTTCAAAACCTTTTTTAAGGGCTTCTTCCCTGTAAAACTCAAACTGTTCCGGCTTTATATATTCCACAACCGGCGTGTTTTCTTTTGCCGGCTGCATATACTGCCCTATTGAAATATAATCCACATCCGCCCCGCGTATGTCATCAAGGGTTTTAAGCACCTGTTCCTGCGTTTCGCCAAGGCCAAGCATAATACCTGATTTTGTTTTTTTCGCCCCAAACTGCTTTGCTTTTTTTAAAACATCAAGGCTTCTGTCAAATGAAGCGCCTTTCCTGATATGATAAAGCGACGGCACAACCTCTATGTTATGCGCGAACACATCCGGCCCGGCGTCAACTACGGTTTTTATGTCTGCTTCATTACCCTTAAAATCCGGGACAAGCACCTCTATTTTTATCCCCTCAGCGCGTGCTTTCTTTATTATATCGGCAAAAACTGACGCGCCGCCGTCTTTTAAGTCATCCCTTGTAACAGACGTCACCACAAGGTATTTTACTTTAAGTTTATTGGCGGCCTCTATTACATTTTCCGCTTCCTTCGGAATTAAAGCCTGCGGTTCTGCTTTCATTACATTGCAGAACAGACACTGCCTTGTGCAGGCGCTGCCAAGTATTAAAAACGTGGCAGTGCCGCGGCCGTAGCATTCGGATAAGTTGGGGCAGCGAGCGCTGTGGCAAACGGTATGAAGGCCCATACCGCTTAAAACGCCCTCTGTGGCGTGCATGTTCTTAAAGTCTATTTTTTTCTTCGCCCAGTCGGGGCGTTTAATTATTTCAGCCAATTTAAAGTTTCCCTTCCATGTTCCATTTTAACAGCGCGTATTTGCCGGTTAACAGTTTTAATATCTCTTTTTTTTCTTCCATTGTAAAATCCGCGGGGTTAAGTTCGCAGTTAAAGGTTTCCATAAAAGCAGCCGCCATATTTGCCGCGGCTTCGGCGGGCGCAATCTGCCTTTTTAAAAGCGCGTTTAAACAGGTATAATTATTACCTTTCACCGGGCATTTAAAGTATTTTTCATGTTCTTCGCTTCCGGCAAGCGGCAGCGACCCGTGCTGAAAAATAAGCCCCTTAACCCTTGCCTGCGCGTTGCCGCCTATCTTTTTGCCGTCAATAATAATGTCGTATTCTTCTGTTCCGGAAAAACAGAATCCCGCCCTTTGCCCGTGATTTTCTTCCGGCCGCGCGTAAACGCCGTAAGACGGGTTAAGCCCGAATTTTTTGTACATCAGGATGATAAAAGAATTTAATTTTTCAAAAGTTTTTTTAACCGGCTCCCCTTTGCAGTTAATATCCTCTTCGCGGCACACAAGGCTGTATGTAAGTTCATTTATATGGAATATGGCGCCGCCGCCCGTCAGCCTGCGGACAACGGGGACTTTATCATCAAGGCAGGCGTCTATATTGATGTCTTTTTCCGCGTCCTGATATTTTCCAAGGGAAATGCCCGGGGGATTCCATGAATAAAACCTTAACTGAGGCACGCCTGTCTGCAGGCAGCGCGAGATAAGAAATTCGTCAATGGCCATATTCTCGTATGGGGAATTGGCCTTAAATGGAAAAAAATCCGCCTTTAAAAACATTTAAGCTTTGGTTCCCTCGCGGCTTTTGTTTCATCCGGCCTGGATATGGGGGTGGTGACCGGAGTGTTCTTTATTTTATCGGGGTCTGTTTCCGCAAGCCTGGCAATGTCAATCATGGCTTCTATAAAGAGATCCATGTCCTGTTTGGACTCTGTTTCCGTGGGCTCTATCATTATTGCCTCTTCAACCACAAGCGGAAAATATATTGTGGGCGGGTGGAAGCCCCTGTCTATCAGCGCCTTGGCAATATCAAGGGCGTGAACGCCGTGCACTACCTGTTTTTTCGCGCTGAAAACCGCTTCGTGCATGCAGGTGCGGTCATACGGCAGGAAATAATACGGCTTTAATTTTGCCATTATGTAATTGGCGTTTAATACCGCCTTTTCAGACACATCAATAAGCCCTTCTTTTCCAAGCATTGTGATGTACGTGAACGCTTTTAACATCACGCCGAAGTTTCCGAAGAAAGACGCTATGTTTCCTATAGTATGCGGCACGTTAAAATCAAGCGTGAATTTATTGTCTTTTGTCTTTACAACCGCCGGTACAGGCACAAAATCTGCAAGTTTTTCGGATACTCCCACCATTCCGGCGCCCGGCCCGCCGCCGCCGTGCGGGGTGGAAAAGGTCTTGTGCAGGTTTAAGTGCACAATGTCAAAGCCCATGTCTCCCGGCCTTGCCTTGCCCATAATCGCGTTTAAGTTGGCGCCGTCATAATACATAAGCGCGTCAAATTTTCTTGCAAGTGCGGATACTTCCAGCACTTCTTTTTCAAATACGCCAAGCGTGCTTGGAACTGTCATCATTATGCCGGCCGTCTGCGCGTTAATTTTTTCCTTAAGGGCGTTTAAATCAATCCCGCCGGCTGAATTGACCGGCACTGTCACAACTTCATATCCCGCGGCCGCGGCTGACGCCGGGTTTGTGCCGTGAGCGGATTCCGGGACTATTATGTGCGTCTTATTATTGTTGTGCACCCTGTGATACTGCGCCATTAAAAGTATGCCCGTCATTTCACCGTGCGCGCCCGCGTAAGGCTGGGTGGTCATTTTTTTCATCCCTGTTATTTCGCACATCATCTCAGCGGTCCTGTAAATCACTTCAAACGCGCCCTGTACCGCGTCTTCTTTTACATACGCCAGCATGGGATGCGCGTTTATAAAGCCGGGCAGCACAGATGCGGCTTCGTTTACTTTAGGATTGTATTTCATTGTGCAGGAGCCAAGCGGGTAAAAATGCGTGTCAACGGAGTAGTTTAAGCGCGAAAGGTTGGTGTAATGCCTTATAACATCAAGTTCAGACACTTCCGGAAGCATATTGTCTTTCTGCCTTAACAGGGAGGAATCCAGAATACTTTGTGTTTTTTTATCCGGAGTACCTGGGTCAACCCCTGCCCTTCCTTTTACGCTTTTTTCAAATATGGTTTTCATAATTTACCTTCTTTTTTAGGTTTTATTACGCGCGTTTGCTTGCGGCTTTAACAAACAAATCAATTTCAGATACCGCCGTATTTTCCGTGGCATTCATGATAACAGTGTTTTTATCCTGCGGGTAAAAACACGAAGCCGGAAGCCCCGCGATAAAACCTTCCGATGCCATTTCGCTAACGAATACCTTCGCGTCTTTTTTAAGCTTTACCGGAAATTCATTGAAAGTGGCTCCGTTGGGTATTTCAAAGCCCGGTATTGATGCCAGTTTGCTTTTTAAATACTCCGCTCTTTCAAGGTTTATAAGGGCAAGTTTTTTAAAGCCCTCTTTTCCCATTAACGACAGAAACACAACAGCCCGCAGCGCGCATAGCGCCTGATTGCTGCAGATGTTGGAAGTGGCCTTTTCCCTTTTTATGTGCTGCTCCCTTGCCTGAAGCGTAAGCACGTAAACCGTGCGCCCTTCTTTATCCGTGGTTTCGCCCACTATCCTGCCGGGTATTTTTCTCATAAATTTTTTGTTTACAGCCATTATGCCAAGGTAAGGCCCGCCGAATGAAAGCGGCTGCCCCAAAGACTGCCCTTCTGCCACCGCGATATCCGCGCCCATTTCCGCGGGCGTCTTTAAAATTCCAAGCGATACCGGGTAAAAAGATAATATGGATGCAGCCCCCTGTTTTGCCGCCTGCGCGAACACGGAAGTGTAATCATTTACAAAACCGTAAAAATTGGGGTTCTGCGCGACAACCGCGGCCGTGTCATTATCTATCATGGCCGCAAGCGCCTTTAAATCTGTACGGCCGTTTACTGCCGGCGCTTCAACAAATTCCACACCGATATTTTTCGCGTGTGTTTTTACCATTTTAATATGCAGCGGATTGACTCCGCCATCAATGATGACTTTCTTTTTTTTACTTCCGCGGAAAGCCATGTTAACGGCTTCATATATCGCTGTGCCGCCGTCATATAAAGATGCATTTGAAAGTTCCATTCCCGTAATACCGGATATCATGGACTGGTATTCAAAAACCGCCCTTAAAGTGCCCTGCGACGCTTCCGGCTGATAAGGCGTGTAAGCGGTGTAAAATTCCGCGCGCGAACTTATGGTGTCCACAGCCGCGGGGATAAAGTGGTCGTAATAGCCGCCGCCAATAAAAGACGCCGTAAAAGTTGTGTTCTTTGAAGCAAGTTCCTGCATTTCATTTAATGCTTCATATTCGGTTATACCTTTTGGAAGGTTAAAAGATTTTGCGCGAAGTTCCGGCGTAATATCGGAAAAAAGCGATTCTATCGTGGGGGCTCCCGCCGCCTGCAGCATTTCTTTTATTTCAGATTCTGTATGCGGGGTAAAACCTGCCATTATTCAAGGCCTTCAAGGTATTTTTTATATGCCGCCGCGTCTAAAAGGTTTTTTGTCTCTGACGCGTCTGAAATTTCCAGTTCCGCTATCCACCCTTTTTCAAAAGGCGAAGAATTAATCAAGCCGGGGTTGTCTTCCAGTTCTCCGTTAAAACCGATTACTTTTCCGGATACCGGCGAATAAATATCGGACGCGGCTTTCACGGATTCTATTCCGGTTATTACGCCGAACTGCTTTACGTTAAACCCCTTTTCAGGCGGTTCGCAGAAAGTAATGTCCCCAAGTTTGTGCTGCGCGTAATCCGTGATTCCTATTTTCGCTTTCTTTCCGTCAATTTTTACCCATTCGTGTTCTTTTGTGTAAAAATAACCTTCAGTTACGTTCATCGTACCCTCCTGATAATTATTGAATTATTATAGTTTCATCCTTATTGATTCGCTTTTTAAAAAAGGCATCTGAACAACCGTTGCGGATGCCGTGCCCCTTCCAAGGTCTATTTCAAATACCGTCCCGATTTCCGCGGACTGCGGCTTTACGTATCCCATTCCTATTCCGCAGTTTAAGTGGGGCGAAAACACGCCGCTTGATACAGTGCCGATTGCGGAGCCGTTTTTTACTATGGAAGAACTGTGCCTTGGAGTCCTTCTTCCGTCTATTTTAAATCCGCACAGCTTTTTTTCAACTCCGCCGTCTTTCTGTTTTACAAGCGCGGCTTTGCCGGTAAACTCTTTTTCAAAATCAATAAATTTTTCCATTCCGGCTTCAACAGGCGTGATTTCTTCCGTCAGTTCATCGCCGTACAGCGGAAGCCCGGCTTCTGACCTTAATATGTCGCGGCTTCCAAGCCCCGCGGGCGCCGCGCCGTTTTTAATCGCTTCGTTCCAGAAAGCAAGCGCGTTTTTATTGTCCAGGTAAACTTCAAAACCAAGTTCGCCCGTGTATCCGGTCCTGCTTATTATCCTGTCTTCGCCCAATAACGGAAATTTCTTAAAGGTAAAATATTTAAGTTCGGCAAGGCCGGTGCCTGCAATCTTTTTCATTACGTCGTATGCCTTGGGCCCCTGCACGTCAAACTTGGCAACGCCGGCGGAAATGTTTTCAATAAAAGCGGAGGAAGACAGGCGTGACTTTATGGTTTCATAATCGCGCGATTCATTGGACGCGTTTACAACTATCATCCATTCGTCGCTTTTTATCCTGTAGACTATAAGGTCGTCAATTACGGTCCCGTTTTCATTTAACAGAAAACCGTATTTGCAGGAACCTTCTTTTATCTTTGTGACAGGCACGGTAATTGCCATGTCAAGCGAGCAGTTTTCCGGGTTTTCTTTTACGATAATTTCGCCCATGTGGCTTATGTCAAAAATTGAACATCCGGTGCGGGTTATTTTTGTCTCTTCAATAATGGATCCGTAATGGATTGGCATGCAGTATCCGGCAAAAGGCGCCATAAGCGCGTTTAACCTTACGTGTTCATCAAATAATGGTGTTTTTTTATCGTCAGCCATGTGAATTTAACCGCCTTTAAAATTAAGATACGCTATTTTATAACAGGGCGGAGTACGCGTCAAGAAATAAAAAAACCGTTAATACAAATTTGTATTAACGGTTTTTTATGTGCCGCCGTTCTTTTTTGGTGTGTGCCCGCTTTCGCGGACAACATGATATAAGGGGGTATATTGTTAGGAAAGATACGGCGACACTATATTTTCCGGCAGAATTTAAAGCCGCTTTTTCCCGAAACGCTTTTTTGAATTTTATACATTTCATTAAGGGTACAGAAAGTGTCGCCGCCCATTTTCTAAGGCGTGTGCCGCTTTCGCGGCATTGATATAAGGGGGTATATCTTAGAGGAGTGAGGCGACGACACTTGCTGCACCTGTATAGTTTATATTGACATTTAAATGAGCTCCCCGCAAAAAACGAAACCAATTATAAATATTATACTTATTTATTCTGCATAATCAAGTTTTTTTGTCAGATTTTTTATTTTTTTTTACATTTTTGTAACAATTACAATTTTTCGCCTTTATTTTAAAGGATTTATTGAATTTGTAAATAATTTGTCATAAATGTCTTGCTTATTTTATTCTTCCGCCCTGTTAAACCATAATATTTTTGTTTGGCCGGGATTAGTGCCCCTGTTTATTAAAACCACATATTTAAATATTGCATTAAAATTAATTTTTCAAAGTATAAAATACAGGTGATGTAAATCACATAATATTTTTGCCCATATATGTAAAATTATAAAAAATATTCAGGGGGATTTATGAGACGAATAGCAGTAATACTTTTAACATTTATGCTTTTAGTATTAATTATTTCATGTGCGGGAAAAAGAAATCCAACAGCACCTTCAATTGAACAGCCTGCAACTGCGTCCGGCACATATACGCCGACAGTAGTAATAACTGCAACTTACACATCAACAACAGCCGTTACTGCCACTTATACTTCGTCACCTGTTGTTACTTCAACCAACACTTCATCGCCTGTTCTTTCCGCGACAAATACCTTTACAACAGCCGTCACAGCAACTAATACCTCTTCATCTGTTGTTACTCCAACTATTACCCCGTCACCAATTATTACAGCCACTGTTACCACAACTAAAATTATTACTGCCACTATTACCCCGTCGCCAACTCTTACATCCACTGCCACCTCAACAAAAATTATTACAGCCACCAATACCGTTACCATTACATCAACCGCCACAGCAACACAGACCGCAACCATTACAATCAGCGTGTCGGTTTCCCCCACATTGAATGCCACGCCGCCCGCTGCCACGGTTAAGATTATTTCCATTCATCACAGCACGGGACAGCACTGGCTGGAATCAGGATACGGAGGCCTTGGCACAGCCTTAAACGCGAATAATTATTTCGTAAGCGATACAAATTACGGGTGGTCTGCCCCGGGATATGACCAGGGAAGTTATACAGATACAACTGACTGGCAAAACTGGTTCAGGGACGAAGTCATGCCTTTTGTATTTACTGAAAATAATAATTCCTGTTATACAAACACGATAAACGAACCGGCGGGAGAAAACGAAATAATAATGTTTAAGTCGTGCTTTCCAAACAGCGAAGTCGGCAGTGAAATAACGGATGAACAGGCAATTTATAACAGTTTGCTTACTTACATGGCCGGCCATACCGACAAGCTGTTTATACTTATCATACCGCCGCCAATGCAGTTTATATCTGACCCCGCGGCAACAAGGGTGCTTTCAAACTGGCTTTATGACAGGCAGAACGGCTGGCTTAAAAATTATACACACGGAAACGTTTATGCTTATGACTATTACAACGTGCTGACGCATCAGGATAACCACCACAGGCTGGTAAACGGCGTTGAAAGCCATGAAGTAAATAACGCGCAGAATACTCTTTATTACCCCACAAATTCCGGCGATGATCACCCGACAGTTGAAGGCCAGGAAAAAGCCACGTCCGAATTTCTTCCGCTTCTTAACGCGTGGTACAGGCAGTGGAAAGGGCTGTAAACCGCAGTTAACGTTTTAACCTGCACCCGTATTTGAACCGGTTTTAATAACCAATTACATACCAAATAAAAAAGCCCTTTGGCCTAAAAAACCAAAGGGCTTTTTTATTTTTGGTGGAGGCGGTGGGATTTGAACCCACGTCCAGACCTGCTTTAGCAAGGGCGCTACATGCTTGTTCCGGAATTTAGATTCGCTTTGCGGGCTTCTCCGGACAGAATACCGCAAAGCTACCTTCCCTGAATCTTAGCTTCTGAACCGGGATTAGAGTTCAAAAGAGCAGCCTACTGTTGGTCCGCCGCATCTCCCCGTAGGCAAAGAAGGTGAGACGGTGCCGCATTAAGCAGCTAAAGCGTAGTTATTGTCGTTTATACTGTTCCACATTATTAACGAGGCTGTGGGACCTCGGCATGCTCCCTGTACCTACACGAGACCTGTCGAAACCGGTCGCCCCCAAAAACTGTTAATTCACCCTGACAGGACGAATAAACAGTTTTTAGGAATGTGTGAGTGTTACACTTTTAAAGAACCTTTTAACTGACACTACAAAACCACGCACCCTAAAGGGTGCGGTTACCGGAACAAAAACAAAATACCGGACAGCGCAGGAGCGCTGTCCCTGCGAAAACAATACAATTATACCATAAAAATATAAACACGCGGGCTGAAGACCCGCGTCTACCAGACCTTACTGCAAGAACAAAAAAAATATTAATTTTCAATACGGTTTTTATTTATGGGATATGGGATTACAGTTTATGGGATAGTATTTTACAGGTTTATCTTGTACCTTGCTTCTTCCCTCTGCAGGTCGCGTTTTTTGATTGTTTCGCGCTTGTCAAAAGCCTGCTTGCCTTTTGCCAGCCCTATTTCCACCTTTGCCTTGCCCTTCTTAAAATAAACCGCAAGCGGCACTATTGTAAGGCCTGCCTTGCTTAGTTTGCCCGCTATCCTGTCTATTTCCTTGCGGTGCATTAAAAGTTTCCTGTCGCGCATTTCCGGATGGTTGTTTATATTGCCGTGGGAATACGGGCTAATATGGACGTTCATCATTATAAGTTCGCCTTTCATCAGGCGCACAAACCCGTCCTGCAGGTTTATCCTGCCGTCGCGGATTGATTTTACTTCCGTGCCTTTTAAGGCGATACCCGCTTCGTATTTTTCCAGGATTTCATAGTTATGAAAGGCCTTCCTGTTCCTTGCCGCGGCCGATGCGTCCGTCATTTTACCACCGCGATTTTTGTGCGGAAAGTATCCGCGTTGTTTATCTTAAGTATGCCGTAATATACTCCGCTTATTACGGTTGTGCCGTAATTATTTTTACCGTCCCATTCATATTTATACAGTACGCCGCCCGTCAGCGAATCCGCGGAAGCAAGCGTCCTTACCTTTCTGCCTGTGACGTCAAATATTTCAAGTTTTATCTCCGCGTCTTCAGGTAAAAAGAACTGAAGTGTGGTGGAACGCGTAAGCGGGCTGAACGGGTTTGGATAGTTGTAAAAACTTGTCTTTAAATCAGACCCTATGGTAAGTATTGAATCGGAAATATAAGGGTACTGCGCGCCGGAAGGTTCGCAGTAAAGCCTTGTCCCGTCAAGTTTTTCGAATAATAAGGCAGCCTGGTTTTCTATTGAAATATTAAGCCTGCCCGCGGGCGCGCCGCTTAACACATCCATAAAGAATTCAAGGTTTATTGATGAAGCCGGCGAAATAAGCCTGTCAACCGGCACAAATACGGTTTTGGACGCGCCCCACGCCGTTGATGTAATAAAGCCATCAGCATCGCTTATTATTATGTTTTCCACCGCGCGGTTATCCTGCGTGCTTATTGTAAGGGTTACGCCCGCAAGCCTGTATTCAGGGCCGCCCGCGTTGGGATTAATTGCCGTCAGCCCAAACAGCGGTATTCCGCGCGCGCCTTCCCTTACCGTGGCTATTTCATGTTTTATAAAATCTGTAAGCGCAAGGTTGCCGTACGCGCTGACAGTCACCGGTATCGCGTCAGTTACGGCGTTTGTGTAAACAAAGTTTCTGTCAACCGCGGTCACCGAGTAAAAAAGCCCGGGTTTTAAGAACCTTACCACAAACTGCGCCTCGCCCGGATCTAAATCCTTGTCTGTGTCGCCAATTGTCCACTGAGGCTGCGATGATACCATTCCCGCAGTGACACCGGTTCCGGATACCATACTCCAGCTGTTCTGTTCCACCATTCTTACGGTTATTGTAACCGGGCGGCCCGCTTCCTGGACGTCCGGAGCCCCCGTGTATCCCGGCGCGGAGGAGATAAACGACTGCCCCGGCGCTATTGCAATAATTGATATCAAAGCTGTATTTGTGGGCGTAACCGTTGGGGTTGTTGACATTGTAACAGTCGGGGTTATGGTTTCAGTTACAGTCTGCGTATTTGTCTGCGTAATTGTCATTGTCACCGAAGAGGTCACTGTTTCCGTGACAGTCTGTGTTACTGTCATGGTCGCGGTTAATGTGGCGGTCTGCGTGACTGTCGGTGATGCGGTTAATGTTGAAGTTGTTGTGAATGTGGGCGTGGCTGTTTGGGTCATTGTCTGTGTCACGGTTTGCGTGACAGTCTGCGTTGCTGTAAGCGTTGCCGAAGGCGTGGCTGTCTGTGTTATTGTCTGCGTTACAGTCCGCGTCGTTGTCTCTGTTACTGTCTGCGTCACGGTTTGTGTCACTGTCTGCGTTGCCGTCTGTGTGACTGTCTGCGTTGTTGTTTCAGTCACAGTCTGTGTTGCTGTCTGCGTTATTGTCTGCGTTGCTGTCTGTGTGGCTGTTTCTGTTATTGTCTGTGTTACTGTATTGGTAATTGTTTCTGTTATGGTCTGCGTAACGGTTTGTGTGACAGTCTGCGTTACAGTCTGTGTGTTTGTTTGTGTTATTGTTTCGGTTACTGTCTGTGTTGCACTCTGTGTGATTGTTTCTGTTGCTGTCTGCGTTATGGTTTCCGTCACTGTCTGTGTTGCTGTTTGTGTTATTGTTTCTGTTGCTGTCTGCGTTATGGTTTCTGTGACGGTCTGCGTTATGGTTTCTGTGGCAGTCTGCGTTATGGTTTCTGTTACTGTCCGAGTTATAGTTTCCGTCACGGTCTGTGTCATTGTTTCTGTCACTGTCTGCGTGGCAGTTTGGCTTATGGTCTGTGTTGCCGTTTCAGTCACAGTTTCTGTCACTGTCTGCGTCACGGTTTCGGTTACAGTCTGCGTTGCTGTCTGTGTTACTGTTGACGTGTGCACAAGCACTGACTGCGAATATCCCGACGGCGCAGACGCTGTTACTGCCGCACCCATTGCGTTTAATTCCGCGGTAAACGCCTTTACCCCCGCGTCTGATACGGCGCTGAATTTTATTACGTCAAAGTTCGGGTCAGATAAAACATTCCATCCCGCGCCCGCGTATATTACTTCCACGTCTGCCCCGTTCATTGAAGCAGAGGCGCCCGGATACGCTGTTGACAGCCCGCCTGTTACGCTGACTCCTGCCGGTATTTTTATAAGCACGCTTGTTATTGGCCCTTCGTTTCTTGCGCTGATTCTGTATGTGTATCCTGTAAGCTGCCCGAACGCCGTATAATTGGGTTCTATATACCCGTAAGCAGAAGGTGTGAACGTGGATGTGGGAGTTGCTGTCTGCGTTATTGTCTGTGTTACGGTCTGCGTCGGGGTCTGCGTGATTGTTTCAGTTGCCGTCTGCGTTATTGTTTCTGTTGCTGTACGGGTTATGGTTTCAGTTACGGTCTGCGTTGCCGTCTGTGTGATTGTTTCTGTGACCGTCTGTGTTGTACTCTGTGTTATTGTCTCTGTTGCTGTACGGGTTATGGTTTCAGTTGCTGTCTGCGTTGCAGTCTGTGTGATTGTTTCTGTTGCTGTCTGTGTAACGCTCTGTGTTATTGTCTCTGTTGCTGTGCGGGTTATGGTTTCAGTTACGGTCTGCGTTGCAGTCTGTGTGATTGTTTCTGTTGCTGTCTGTGTAACGCTCTGTGTTATTGTCTCTGTTGCTGTACGGGTTATGGTTTCAGTTACGGTCTGCGTTGCTGTCTGTGTGATTGTTTCTGTGACCGTCTGTGTTGCACTCTGTGTTATTGTCTCTGTTGCTGTACGGGTTATGGTTTCAGTTATGGTCTGCGTTGCTGTCTGTGTTACAGTCTGCGTTATTGTTTCCGTCACTGTCTGCGTTGCTGTTTCTGTTACTGTCTGTGTGGCTGTTTGGGTTATTGTCTGCGTTGCCGTCTGTGTTACGGATTCTGTTACGGTCTGCGTTGCGGTTTGCGTGACTGTCTGTGTGTTGGTTTGCGTCACTGTCTGCGTCACGGTTTCGGTTACAGTCTGCGTTGCTGTCTGTGTTACGGTTGACGTGTGCACAATTACTGCCTGAGAATATCCCGACGGCGCAGACGCTGTTACAGCCGCGCCCATCGCGTTTAATTCCGCGGTAAACGCCTTTACCCCCGCGTCTGATACGGCGCTGAATTTTATTACGTCAAAATTCGGGTCAGATAAAACGTTCCATCCCGCGCCCGCGTATATTACTTCCACGTCAGACCCGTTCATTGAAGCAGAGGCGCCTGGATACGCTGTTGACAGCCCGCCTGTCACGCTTACCCCTGCAGGTATTTTTATAAGCACGCTTGTTATTGGCCCTTCGTTTCTTGCGCTGATTCTGTATGTGTATCCTGTAAGCTGCCCGAACGCCGTATAATTTGGCTCTATATACCCGTAAGCAGAAGGGGTATATGTGGATGTGGGAGTTGCTGTCTGCGTTATTGTCTGCGTAACAGTCTGCGTTGCGGTTTCTGTTATGGTCTGTGTCACGCTCTGTGTTATTGTTTCGGTTGCTGTCTGTGTTACGGTCTGCGTCACAGTCTGCGTGGCTGTTTCTGTTATGGTCTGCGTTGCGGTCTGTGTATCTGTCTGTGTTACGGTTTGTGTTATTGTTTCTGTCACTGTCTGTGTTGCGCTCTGCGTTATTGTTTCTGTTGCTGTGCCCGTCACAGTTTCAGTAACTGTCTGTGTGGCGGTTTGGGTATCTGTCTGCGTCGCGGTTTGGGTTACAGTCTGCGTTACGGTTTGTGTCATTGTTTCTGTCACAGTGCCGGTTGACGTTTCTGTTATTGTCTGCGTGTCTGTGGGAGTAATTGTTAAAGTTGTTGTCAGCGATATTGTGGGGGTGACGGTTTTTGTAGGCATTGTGTAGTCAATTTCAAGATAAACATAATCAATATACGCGGCGGTAAATTCCATTGCCGTTACGGCGCGCGAGGTTATTACGGCCCCAAGGCTGTCAATTAAAGCCGCGTCCCACGCGTATGCCGCGGTAATATCCAGATCAGATATCACGTATGAATCAGCCATCACAACAGAAGTATAGGGCGTGTCAATATCCCCTGTCTTCCATGTATTGCCGCTGTCCAGTGTAAGGTTTAATTCCAGAGTATCATCCAGAATTCCTCCGTCAGCGCGCTGTTTCACGCGGACCCTGACGGAATTTATTATTATTTCCTGAGTAAGAAGATTGTTAAAACCCGTGTATAACCTTGCCGCGTCCGCGGAGGTTGAAGAATCAATATTGTTATTGGATGTGATGTTTTCAGGATTTGCCCAGTCAGATGTCCGGCCCGGCATGCTGCCGTTGGCTGAAAGCGTTATAATATCCGCGCTTATATTAGAACATATACCAGCTATGAAAGCTGTAACTATCAAAAACACTCGCAGCACTGACATACCTCTATATTAATATAGGCCAAATTGTTCCCCAGGCCCCGATAATACTACTATTATACTATATAAAAACGGCAAATAAAGGGATTATTATAAGGAAAGACCGAGGGACGAAAGACCAGAGGGACGGATGCACAGAGGGACAGATGGACGGAAGTAAAGTCGTAAAGCTTGGCAGTTTAGATCTGGTAGACGCGGGTCTTTAGCCCGCGGCAGTTATATTTGTTTTTATATAATGACAGGTTTATGCCTTTAGGGCTCGGTTGGAGCGAGCCTGCGAAGCGGAAATCCCCGGGCTTGCGCGGGTTTACAAGCGCAAGTGTCAGGGGAAGAGCAGAGGGACGGAAGAAAAAACAAATATAAATCTACTGCCGCTGGCTAAAGACCCGCGTCTACCAAATTTAAACCAAACTGCTGAACATCAGAACTGCCAAACCTTTTGTCTTTACTTCTGTCCCTCCGTGCGTCCGTCCCTCTGTCCCTCTATCTCTACCCCTTCTTCGCCCTTGGGTGCGCTTTGTCGTATTCCTTTTTAAGCCTTGCCACAGTCAGATGCGTGTATATCTGGGTTGTGGACAGGCTGCTGTGCCCCAAAAGTTCCTGCACGGAACGCAGGTCAGCGCCGCGGTCTAAAAGATGCGTCGCGTATGAATGCCTTAGCGTGTGCGGGGTCACTTCTTTCTGAATACCCGCCTTTAACACGTATTTTTTCATCATTCTTTCTATGCTTCTTGCCGTAAGGCGCGTCCCGTTTTTATTTACAAAAAGCGGCCCCGCGTCAAATTTTGCCTTTAATTCCCTTATGTACTGTTTAAGTATCTGCAGCGCTATGCCGCCTACCGGCACTATGCGTTCTTTGGACCCTTTTCCAAGCACCTTAATTTCCTCGTTCACATAATCAATATCGCCGGAATTAAGCTTTACAAGTTCGTCTATCCTGACGCCCGTGGAATAAATGAATTCAAGTATGGCCCTGTCGCGCAGCCCGAAGAAGTCCTTAATATCCGGGGATTCCAGAAGCGCGGCGGTTTCATCTTCGGTCAAAAAACCGGGAAGCCTTTTTTCCGCCTTGGGGGTAAGCACGTATTCAAACGGGTTGGATTTTATTTTTTTGCCGCGCAGCAGGAACCTGTAAAAATTCCTGCACGCCACTATTTTTCTTATCACGGAATTGCGGTTATATTTGGCGCGGGAAAGTTTTTCCATAAAAGCCCTTATTGAAGCCTCGTCGGCCTTTTCAAAACTTCCGGCGTGCTTTAAAAACTGGCGTATGTCGTTGCCGTAGCTTTCGGCTGTCTTGGGCGAATAATTCTTTTCGTGTAAAAGGTGGCGCAGGTAAGAATCAAGTTCCGGGCTGTTCTCCCGTTCACTCATTCGAAACGGTTTCCTTGTCATACTTGTAATCGCACTGCCTGCAGTATACCGTCACGTTGTTCTTGCGCCATTTTTCAAGAAGGAAAGGCGCGCCGCATTTTGGGCATTTTTCATCAATGGGCTTGTCCCACACCATAAATTTGCACTTGGGATAATTGCTGCACCCGTAAAATTTTCTGGTCATCTTGAATGTTCTTTCTATTATATCCCCGCCGCAGTCAGGGCAAGGGACTCCGGCCTTTATTATATGCTGCTTTGTGTATTTGCATTCAGGGTAGCGCGAGCACGCGATAAAAGCGCCGTAAGGGCCGCGTTTTAACAAAAGCGCGCTGCCGCAGTCAGGGCAGCTGCCCTCTATCTTTTCCTGCTCCCTTTCCATGCCTTCCATGGGCTTCGCGTTCTTGCATTCCGGATATTTTTCGCAGGACAGGAATTTGCCGAACCTGCCCCATTTTATTATCATCCTGCTTCCGCACTTTTCGCATTTTTCCTCAATATTGCCCTCAAGCTCGCGTTTCATTTCATCCATGTGCGGTTCCGCCGCGGCTATAAGTTCCGACAGGTTGGAGAAGAAATCCTTTAACAGCGTTTTCCATTCAACGCTTCCCTCTTCAACGCGGTCAAGGTCGCCTTCCATTTTAGCTGTAAATTCTTCGTTTATAATAGTCGGGAAATTCTTTGACAGAATGCCGGACACAAGGGTGCCAAGTTCGGTCGGCATAAACTTTCCCCTGTCCCTGTCCACATATTTCCTGTAAACAAGGGTGGAGATAATGGGCGCGTACGTGGAAGGCCTGCCGATATCTTTTTCTTCAAGCGCTTTAACAAGCGACGCGTCCGTGAAATACGGGGGCGGCTGGGTAAAGTGCTGCTCGGGCTTTAATTCCAAAAGCGATAAAGAGTCGCCTGTGTTTAATTCCGGAAGAAGCGCCTGTTCCTGGCTTCCATCGTCAGCGTCCTGTTCGCCGTTTTCCTGTTCTTTCGGCTCTTCGTCGTAAAGCTTCATGAAGCCGTCGAATTTTTTTACCGACCCGTTTGCCTGCAGCGTGTACGGGCCCGCGCTTATTTTTACGCGCGTGTCGTCAAATACGGCCGGCACGCTCTGCGACGCCATAAACCTTTTCCATATTATGGAGTATATCTTGAACTGGTCCGGGTCAAGGCTGTCCTTTACGGCGCCCAGGTTTCTGTAAGCCGAAGACGGCCTTATGGCTTCGTGCGCGTCCTGCGACGATTTTTTGCTTTTATAAACATTTGGCTCCGCCGGCACGTATTCGGGCCCAAGGTTTTCGCCTATGTATTTCATGGCTTCCTGCTGGGCTTCCGCGGCAACCCTTAAACTGTCGGTACGCATGTAGGTTATAAGACCCACGTGGCCTTCGCCCTTGATGTCAATACCTTCATAAAGCTGCTGCGCCAGCATCATTGTCTTCTGCGCGGTGAACCTAAAACGCCTTGCGGCGTCCTGCTGAAGCGTGCTGGTTATAAAAGGCGGGTACTGTTTGCGCCTTCTTTCTTTTTTTATGACATCAGAAACCGTGTACTGCTGGTTTTTAAGCTCCGCCACCACGGCTGCGGAATCCGGCTCCGCTTTTAAATCAATTTTTTCGCCGTTTTTTTCCGTAAGCTTGGCTTCAAATTTTCCGGCGTTTATTTTTTCAAATAATCCCTTAACGCTCCAGTATTCCACGGGGTTAAACGCGTCAATTTCCGCCTGCCTGTCCACTATAAGTTTTAACGCGACAGACTGCACCCTTCCGGCTGACAGCCCTTTTCTTAACACTTTCCATAAAAGCGGGCTTAAGCGGTAGCCCACAAGCCTGTCCAACACCCTTCTTGCCTGCTGGGCGTTTACCAGGTTAATGTTAATTTCACGCGGATTATCAAGCGCCTTTAACACGGCGGTCTTTGTGATTTCGTTGAATGTAACCCTGACAATTTTCTGGGAACCCGGGTCCTTCTGCACGCGCTGAATTTCGTTTGCAACGTGCCAGCAGATGGCTTCGCCCTCGCGGTCAGGGTCGGTGGCAAGGTATATTTCGGCCGCGTTTTTTGTTTCTTCCTTTATTTCCTTTAAAATTTTCTTTTTGTCCTTCATTACTATATAGGTGGGGGTAAAGTCGTGTTCAACGTCAACGCCCAGTTTTGTTTTGGGAAGGTCAAAGATATGGCCTTTGGTGGCAAGGACCTTGTATTTGCCCGCCACAAATTTTTTTATGGTATTAACCTTGGTGGGAGACTCAACAAGGATAATTTTTCCGCTTTTTTCTTTGCCGGACTTTTTGGCTTTGGCCGTTTTTTTTACGGATGCCGGCTTTGCCTTTTTTTCCGGGCTTTTCTTTTTTTCATTTCCGGTGCTGTCAGACAATGTATAACCTCCTGGTTTACCTGTTGCGCACAAAATTCATTCCGGCAAGCTGCCTTATCGCGCCCTTCATTTCAAGCATTGTCAGCGTGGAGCTCAATTTAATTACATCAATATTACTTTCTAAAGCGATAATGTCAACATGTTTTTTTTCAAAACTTATTTTTTCATAAACCGTTTTTTCGCTTTCTGTCAGGTTTAACGCCGTATTTACCGCTGTTTCAGCGTTGGTGTCCGGTATTTTTATGTCCTCAAAAAATTCTATAAGAATGTCATCCGCGTCCTGCACAATCTTTGCGCCCTGGGAAATAAGCCGGTTGGCGCCGCGCGACTTTAAGGAAAAAATGGAGCCGGGTATGGCAAATACTTCCCTCCCCTGTTCAAGCGCAAAGTCAGCCGTTATCATTGTGCCGCTTTTTTCTCCGGCTTCCACAACCAGCACGCCTTTTGACAGCCCGCTTATGACCCTGTTGCGCTGCGGAAAGTTCTGTTTTAAACCTTCGGCGTAAAAAGGGAATTCCGATATTATGGTAGCCTTTTCAAGCATCTCTTTTATAAGCGGCCTGTTTATCATGGTCAGAAGCTGGCCGAACCCGAAACCCAGAACACCGGCGGTGTAGATTCCGCTGTTTAACGCCGCCCTGTGCGCCCTGCTGTCAATACCTGTTGCCAGGCCGCTTATCACGGAAAAGTCCGAAAAAATTGCGCGCATGCGCTGAACAACGCGCCTTACGGCCGCGTCGCCGTATTCAGTACACTGCCGCGTGCCCACTATCGCAAGCGGAAGCGCGGTTTCCCGGTAATCCGCCCCTGCCATGTACAGGACAGGCGGAGGGTCGTATATGGTTTTTAACTGCTTTGGGTATTCTATGTCATCACTGCAGATAATACGGACAGAGTTTTTTTGGCACGCCTCTTCTTCGCGTTCCGTAATTTCCGGGGTTAAGGCAAGTATGTCTTTCGCCGTTTCAACACCAATGCCTTCAACCGCAGTCAGCATTTCGGGCGACGCATCAAAAATATCAAGGCAGGAACCGAAAACATTGATAAGCCTGCGGAGTTTTATCCCGCCGATTGCGGGAATAGTGTTAATGGCGATTAATGCGTCTTTTTCCGTGCAGAATTTTCCCATTGTCAAAACCCCTCTAAAGTTTTTTGATGCAATAGGATTTTACTATTACCAAGCAAATGCTGTCAAGCAAATACCCAAATAAAACCAATTAAACATATTGCAAAGTTTTCTATAAATTTTCTATTGACTTTCTAACTGTTTTCTATTACATTATTTAAAACAAAACACGGAGGGTGTTTATGATAACCAATAAGCAAAAAAAGATAGTAGATTACATAAACGATTACACAACAAAACACAACTTTGCTCCTTCTTTAACTGAAATTTGCAAACACTGCAAAATGGCTTCCGTTTCAACCGCACACTATCATATTAACAAATTATATTCAGCCGGGATTTTAGAGAAACAAAATCATAAATCACGTTCTTTATACATAAACGAAACCGAAAAATTATTGACAATACCTATACTGGGAACTATTTCCGCAGGGCAACCTATTGAAGCAATTCAAAACACAGAAACAATAGCAGTCCCTAAAAGTAAAATACCTGATAAGTGCACAGTTTATGCACTTAGAGTATCAGGCGAAAGTATGAAAGACGAAAATATTAACAATGGCGATATAGTATTAGTAAAAAAACAAAATTTTGCCGTTAATGGGGATAAAGTAATTGCGCTTTTAGGAGGTTATGAAGTTACATTAAAAAGGTATTTTAAAGAAAAGAGAGCCATACGATTACAACCAGCCAACAAAGACTATTCTCCTATAATATTAAAACAAAGTGATTATTTAACTATACAGGGTGTAGTTATAGATTTAATCAAAAATTTTAAAGTGTCCGAAGAAATAGAATTAATGAATCCTATTACTAAAACCGCACCTGCACCATCAAATAAAATAATATTAGGTGATGTAATTGAAGAACTACGAAAATTGCCTGACAACCATTTTGATATAGTCATTATCGATCCTCCTTACAATATAGGAAAAAATTTTGGTAATAACAATGATAAAATGGAAATGAACGACTACGTTGATTGGTTTAAAAAATGGTTTAGAGAAAGTATGCGGGTAATGAAACCAACAGGAACGCTATTCATATATGGCTTTAGTGAAATCTTAGCTCACCTTTCCGTAGAGATACATTACGAAAAAAGATGGTTAATTTGGCACTATACAAATAAAAATGTTGCTTCTTTGAACTTCTGGCAAAGAAGTCACGAAGCAATAATTTGTGTTTGGAAAAATAATCCTATTTTTAATCGTGACGATGTAAGAGAACCTTATACTGAAGGTTTTTTAAATGGCGCAGCAGGAAAAATAAGAAAAGGTACCAATGGAAGATTTAGCAGAAATGGCAAGGAAACAGTATATAACGCCCATGAGAATGGAGCATTACCTCGGGATGTGTTAAAAGTTCCTGCTTTAGCAGGTGGTGCCGGCATGGTTGAACGTTGGTTTTTATGTAAAACATGCGGAAATGTTTACGAACCCCGCTTATTACAAGACCATATTAATCACGAAATAATAAAACACCCGACGCAAAAACCAATGGAATTAACAAGAAGACTTATTAAATCTTGCAAGCCCGAAGAAAAAGGTTCAGTTTTAATTCCATTTGCCGGCAGCGGATCAGAATGTGCTGTTGCAAAAGAACTTGGTCTTTCATATGTAGGTATAGAAATTAATCCAGATTATATTAAATTGGCAGAAAAAATGATTTTTCAAACAAATAAGAATTGTGTCTTATTTTAAACATCTATCTCTTTCTTTTTAGAAATAAAAGGTTTCTTAGTGAATAACACAAAACCATTTTCTAGTCGTTTCAAATTCTTATTTTCTATAAATCTTTTATATGGTAATCTTAACTCCCCTTTCTTAGTCTTTGGATTTTCAAAATATTCTCCGGAGGGTACATCATATTTAAGTTCAATAAATTCCCCTTCAATACTTTTTCCTGACTTTTTTTCTTTTCGAACTTCTCTACTGAACGTTTGTTTTTTTATCTGATAATTTAATACCACTCCTTTATAGTCAACTTTAAAATCTATACCTTTATGGTCTAACTCTTCTGACATTTCAACTGTATTTTTTCCAAAAACAGCTTCTGCTACATATCCAGCATGAATTTGCGTGATTATACTTGCCCAAGTTCTATAAATTCTTGCTGGCAGACCCTTATAAAAACAGGTTTTACACATAGTTGTTTTTTCTCTAAACGCTTCTATTTCACTGCTATATTTTTCACTATATTTTTTATAAAATTCTTCAAAAGAAATATAAATTTTTTTATTCCAATAAACATCGTAAAGCAAAAATAAAGCCTGGATATTTTTTGGTAAATCCATTTCAACAATTTTTATATTTCTATACATTTCTCTATATTGCCTGAGATTTACTTTTTCAAGTAATTTTTCAAATTCTTCCATTCGTAACCTCCTTGTATAATAACCTTTGTTTGTTATTGTATCTTTTATAAATAATTTAGCAAGTATTTTTAACATTCAATTCACTAATTCCTTCTGTTTTTTAATTACAACTTCATCTTCCCTATCATCAGATAATCTTTGTCAAAACCCGCGCTGTAATATATATACCCGTCGGCGCATACGGCTGCAGGGTACACGTTTTTGCCCGCCGCTATGTTCTGATAGCACATATCATCCCCGGCGCCAAGTTCAATGGCGCGCGCGCCGCAGTTATCAAGGTTTTCCCCGTTATAACACACAACCTGAAATTTGGACTTTCTGTCTTTTTTTGCAAGAAAATATATTCTGCCTTCATAATCCCCTATATACGCGTGAACAAAATACCCCGTGCCTTTTTCCTGCTCCACATACCCTTCGGCAAGGTTATATTTCATAAGCTTCATTTTCCCTTTGTCAATATAATCCTGTATAGCGTACACGGCGTACCTTCCGTTTATGTAAGCTTCATCCAGAAGGCTCATATTATTAATTCCGATAAATTTTCCCATGACTTTTGCCATTTTATCTTCCTCTTCGCCGCCGCCCGGCGGAGTAAGTATGGAGTATTGCGATTTTTCAGGCATCTGGTTTTTGTTGCCTTTTGCAACCGGGGTGTACTTTAAACCCTTTTGTTCAAAGACGCGGCCGCTGCCGCTGTCAATAAAGGCGTTGCTGATTTCCTTAAAAGTAATCACCCTTTCCCCCTGCGCGTCATAAAAATGCAGCTGCTGCCCCCTTAAAAAATAAACACCGTTATCGTAAAACCCGCGAAACTTCATCCTTATCACGCGGAAAGAATCGCTTTTTGAAAATGTATAAATGGTTTTGCATACCCCGTCTTTTTGGGAATACTTAAGCACCCTGTCGTTTGCCTGGTCCAGAAAATACATTTCGCCTGACGCGTCGGCGGCAAACTGCGTGTAAAGGCGGCAGCTGTCGGTTCCGGAGCCGGATTCAACGTTTATCCTTCCCATATCCATGCCCGATGCTTTTCTTGGTATTTTTATTATTTCAGCGGAAAAAACACACCCCCAGAAAGCCATAAATAATAAAACAGCAATAAACTTTTTCATTCCGCAGCCGCCCGTATAACGCTCTCGCCGCCGTTGGCTTCGTCGCATTCGGCAAGCGCGGAAGCCATGCACGGCGCCGGCACGCATACAATATCGCCCGGCACGGTATCGCTTGAATAATGGTCAAGGACGCCGCTTGCGTGTATTACCACGTCGCCTTCGTAATAATAACTGTAGCCGGTAAACTCGCCGTCAGCGTCAAATTCCGCCTTTCTTTGTATGTCGTTTACCAGATACGGCAAATCGCCGTCATTTAAAAAAGCCGCTTCGTTCCTTTTCCAGAAGACTTTTTTATCCGTAAAGAAAATCCCCACATGCCTTGGCGCCCTGTAAAAAAACATTATGTCCCCGTTTTTTTTCTTTTCTGTTTTATGTTTTTCAAGCTCTTCGGATTTTTTCTTTTTCTGATACCAGTTGTTTGCCATGCATTTAAACTGCGTGCTTACAAGGTCAGACACCTTTATGCTTTTCACGCCGTTATTTTCATACACCCACTGGATAAATCCGGAACAGTCAAACCCTTTAAGGCACTCTGTTGATGTCTGATAGCAGGAAGAAGGTTTTTGCGGGCAGCTTTTGCATTTTACGCAGGGGCCTTTTCTGTTGTCGTTTTTGGCGCAGGAAAAATAATCATACGGCGATTTGGCGCCGTATACGTAATCCATACCGACATAATGAGACGCTGTGTTATACAGGGCTTTGGTAAATTCCGTTTCCCTGTCAGCCGCGTTAATCAGGGAGAAAAAAACGGCAATTACAATACCGGCAAAAATTGTTTTTTTCATTCAGGCATCCTGTTTTTTTCGCTTTTGCTTAAATGCTTATTGCTTGTTTTTTCACACAAACCTTATTTCAATACTGTCGCCGTTTTTAACGGGCGTTGTATAGCCGGCTTTTTCGCCGTTTAAACGCAGATCAAGCATTTTGCCTTTAAGCCTTCCGGTGTCTATGGGGTAATTTTTAAAAATTGATGACAGGATAACAGGTTCCTGCGGCGCTTTTATCTCTATAGACGCGCCGTTTATTATGAATTCATCCCCGCCCGCCCTTTTGCCGTTCATTGTGATTTCAAACCTGTCGGATTCTATTTCATAAGGCTTTCCGTTTATCGTGACCGTAATGGAGCTGTTAACAGGGCCGTTAAACAGGTCGCGTATCCTGTAAAAACTTGGCTTGTCCGCATATTCAAGTTTATCAAAGTTTTTAACAGTATAACCGGGCGTTATGTCAACGCCGTTGGCTTTAAGCATGTAGTTTCTCTGTTTTAACACCCGGGGCTCGCCGTTTATGGTTATTATTATGTCGCGTTCCTGCGCGGACGCGCCGAAAGTGATTCCTGCGGCGGCAAGCACGTCAGACGCTTTAACCTGCAGCGCGGTTGTGACAGAAGCCCTGTCCGGTATATTGTCATCAGGCGCGGCTTTAACTCCGTTTATGTAAATTTCCGGCGCTATTTTTTCAACCCTTCCGTTTAACTCCACCGTAAGGGAATTCTCCGGCGCTGTCAGCGCCGATACTTTTACCGATGCGTTATCGCCGTTTTTTACCCCCGTAATTATTATGTCATCGCCGTTTGCTATTGAATCATCTATTGATTTTAATTTTCCGTTTACAAAAAACTGCGCGTGCTCGCCGCGGCCGCCGCGTATAATCCTTAAACTGCCGTTGACAGTAAAGGTCAAAGCGTCCCCGGGTTTGCCGTACAGATTTTTTAATTCTATGCCGGCGGCTATAACCGCGTCCATCACTTTTATGTCCTGTTCCATGTTGATTATGTAATGTTTTTCACCGTTTACTTTTACTTCTATAAACCCAAGTCCGCGGCCGTAAAGCGCGGTATCAAGTATGCCTATGGGCGTAGCGCCTTCGGTGCCGCCCAGCTCTTCGGGCAGGTTTTCTATTTTTAAGGAAGAGCGCGGCTCCCTGCTGCCCACCCTGTTTTCAGGCAGGCCAAGTTTTGCCGCAACCCTGCTTCTTAAATACGCAAAGGAACTTCCGCCGCCCACCATCACAACGGCGCGCGGCTGTTTGCCGTTTAAAAGCAGTATTTGATCGGCTATGTCACCGGCTATTTCATCGGTTTTTTCGCGCACCGCGGATATAAAGTCGCTGTGTTCTATTGTAAAACCGTTTCCGAAAATATCACGCCCGTTAATAGGCCCGCCTTCGGCGGAATCTTTTTTTATTTTTTCGGCCTGATGAAAATCAGTAAGGTATTCGTTTAATACTGTTTCCGTAAGCTCGTCACCGGCTTTGGGAATCATTCCGTAGGCCGTTATTTTTCCGCCTTCGGTGACTGCAATATCGGATGTGCCGGCGCCCACGTCAACAAGCGCAAGGTTTAAAAGCCTCATATCTTCCGGAATGGTGACAGCCATCGCGGCTATGGGTTCAAGGGTCAGCCCCGTAAGCTTAAGCCCGCAGTTTTTCAGGACAGCCGTAAGGCTGTCAAAAGTTATCTTTGGAAGGAAAGTAATAATTAAAACAGCGCCTATGTTTTCTTTGGCAAAATGCTGCAGCGGATTTTTGATGGGCTGCCCGTCAAGGGTGTAATTACAAACGCTGTAGCCCACGCAGTAATACCCCTGTTTTTTTTCTTCGGCCATTTTTAAGTGCGCTTTTTTCACGCATTCAAGGGTAAGGGCACGCAGGTCGTCGCCGGTTATTTCCCCTTTTTTATTCAGCAGCGACTCTGTTTTCTCGGTGTGAAGGTTCCTTCCGGCAAGCGCGGTTACCGTTTCTGTTATAACCGTGTTATTTCTGCGTTCAAGTTCTGTTTTTATTTCCAGGACTATCCTGGAAACCTCTTCAATGCTGTGAATCTGGCCGTCAACCATCGCTCTTTTTTCGTGTTCTTTCAGGCACGCGTCAATTATTTTTATAGTACCTGCGTCAAGTTCGCCCAGTATTCCGGCAACCTTTCTTGTTCCGATATCAAGTGCAAAGACAGCCATTTTATTCCACCCTTATTGCCGACAGAAGCACTTTTACCGAAGGTATATCCGGAACCAGAAGCAGGTAGCCCTTTATGACCTTGTCATTTGCCTCGGAAAACTGGGTTTCAATTGAAAGTATATGCGTGGACATCCCTTCAAACCCTTCGGAAAGGGAGTTTAGAATGGCGCCCGAAATGTCAAAAACAAGGCTTGGCACCGAAGGCAATAACAACAATCCCAGAAATTCATTAAGCGCGTTCATATACGCGCCCGCAAGTATGTTTCCCGTCTCTTTAATTGCGGAGTTCCCGACTTCGGATAAAACTTTAGTGGTGCCCACGGGGTTCTGCAGAAGCATATCGGCAAGCGACAGCGCGCTTTCCCTTGTCAGAAGCAGAAGTATCTTGGCTGTCACATCGCCAAGAACATTCATTATAATTCCCGCCACCAGGGTGTTTGAATCGCCAAGAAGGTTTTCAACTTCCTGAAGCTTTAATATTTTTACCTGCGGCACGGATATCATTATTTTTTTCTTTAAAAGCTGCGAAAGGGCTGTCGCGGCGTGGCCGGCGCCAACGTTTCCGACCTCTTTAAGCGCGTCCACCTGAATCTCTGTAAGCGTCAGCAGCGAATCATCGGGCATTTTTAAACTCCTGTTGTTTTTTTCTTTCCGGACTTAATGATATTTCATAAACTTTCATGTGTCAAACAGTATTCTTAAAGCAGAGCCGTAATATCCACAATAAGGCTTATGGAGCCGTCGCCAAGTATGGTGACGCCCGAAAAACCCCTGGCGAATTTTAAGAATTCGCCCAGGCTTTTTATGGCGACTTCCTGCTGGCCTATCACGCGGTCCACTTCTATCGCGGCTTTTTTGTCCCTTACGTCCACAATCACAAGCTCGTGCGACGCCGACTCCGTACGCGGTTTTCCCAGAAGTTCCATAAGGCTGTAAACCGGTATTACCTCTTCCCTTAATATAATAACCTTCCTGTTCTGAATAAAACGGTAGTCTTTTTCAAAACTTTCAAAGGTTTCAACGGTATGTATTACAGGTATGGAATACGTTTCTTTGCCCGCCTTCACAAGAAGCGCCTGCACTATCGCAAGGGTAAGCGGAAGCTTCATTATGAATTTTGAACCTTCACCGGGATAATTTTCTATTTTAAAAATGCCGCCGAAGCTTTCAACCTTTGTTTTTACGACATCCACGCCTACGCCGCGGCCTGAAACCTTATTGACGCTTTCCACCGTGGAAAAACCCGGCAGCGCTATAAGCGACACCACTTCTTCATCGCTCATGTTCCTTAAACGTTCTTCTGTTACAACTTTTCTCTCAAGGGCTTTTTTCCTGACAGCGGCGGTGTTAATTCCCGCGCCGTCGTCAGATACCTCTATTATGACCGAATTACGCTCCCTTTTTGCCGAAAGCCTTATGACTCCCTTTGGATTCTTGCCCGCTTTAATCCTGTCATCAGGCATTTCAATGCCGTGCGCAACGGAATTTCTTATAAGATGAAGAAGGGGCTCGCTCATTTCTTCCAGGACTGTCCTGTCTATTTCTATGTCATTGCCTTCAATTTCAACATCGGCCTGCTTTCCTGACTGCACGGCAAGGTCGCGCACGGAACGCGGAAACCGGTCAAACATATTTGACACAGGAAGCATCCTTACGCTTGTTATTTCTATCTGAAGTTCGTCAATGACCCTGTCAAATTCCTCCACCGTGTCGTTAAGAAGGCCGTATTTTTTTTCTTTTGCAATCTGGTCAAACCTTATCTTGTTTATCACAAGCTCGCCGACAAGGTTCATCAGCGTGTCAAGTTTTTCTATGCTTACCCTTACGCTCTGCGAAGAGGAATGTTTTTTTTCTTTTGCCGCGGCCGAATCCGCGCTTAAAACCGTTTCGTCCGGTTTTTTTTGCGCTTCAGGCTCCGCGCTTTTTTTGGCGCCGGAAGCTTCCTTAACCAGCACTTCCTTTACTTCGGAAACTTTTGCGGCAAGCGCCTTTGCCTGCGCGGCGCCAAGTTCGGTTGCAAAAACAAATTCAAATTCGCCGTTAAAGTTACCCTCTTCAATATCTTTGGAAGAAGGGCTGGACCCTATAATTTCGCCTTTTTCCGAAAGGTTCCTTGAAACCATGAAAGCACGGACGTTTTTAAACGCGCATTTGTCATCAAGGATTATTTTTATATAAAAAACATTCATGGACCTTGACGCCGCCGCGTCCAGTGTTTTTTGGTCCACAACAGATTTAAACCCGCCGGCAATATCAGCCGCGGGCGCTTCTTTTTTTTCCGCTGCCGGTTTAATCACAGGCGTTTCAGGCGTATCCTGCCCGCTTTCAAGGTGTTTTTTTATGCTGTCCGCCACAATTGCGGCGCCCGCGGAATAGTCAGTGTTTGTCTCCGCAATGGAATCAATGAAATCGGAAAGCGCGTCAACGCTTTTAAACAGCAGGTTCATAATTTCCAGCGTGGGCCTTGTCTTTCCGGAGCGTATGGAATCAAGCACTTCCTCCAGGATGTGGGTAAATCCGGCCATCCTGTCATACCCCATGGTCGCGGACATCCCCTTAAGCGTGTGCGCCGCGCGGAAAAGTTCGTTGACCGGCGTTAAATCATCCAGGTTTTTTTCAAGGGCCAGAAGGGAATTATTAAGGTTGTTGACGTTTTCCCTTGCCTCTTCCATAAAGACTTCCCTGTAATTTTCCATATCCATTATTTGCCGCCCGTTATGCGCTCTATAGCGGAAACAAGCGCGTCTTTCATTCCGGAGATGGATGACACTTCGTCAGCCAACCCCCTGTCAATTACCGCTTTGGGCATTCCAAAAATAACGCTGCTGTTTTTGTCCTGCGCCAGTATGACGCCTTTTTTTGCCTTAAGCCTTTCCGCGCCCGCTGACGCGTCCTTGCCCATTCCGGTCAGAACCACAGCAAGCGTTTTTCCGTCAAATTTTTCCGCGACCGAAAACAGCGTCATATCCGCGCTTGGCCTTACGCCAAGCCTGGTGGGTTTCTGATTAAGCGCTATTTTGTACTGCCCGCCTTCTTTTTCTATTTCCATATGATAATTGCCGGGCGCCACGTACGCTTTGCCCGCGGTTATAATTTCGCCTTCTTCGGCTTCCTTGATGCTTATAAGGGACTGGCTGTTAAGCCTTTCCGCCAGGGTTTTTGTAAAGCCCTGCGACATATGCTGCACCACAAGGTACGCGGCAGGCAGGTTTCTTGGTATTTTCGGCAGGAATTCCGAAAGCGCCCTTGGCCCGCCCGTTGATGTCGCAACGGTAACAAGAATAAAATCCTTAACCTCTTTTTCTTTGTCTCCGGATTTTTTTTCAACTTTTTCCGGGGTAAAAAATGTCAGTTTGGAAACATCGGTGGTTGCCGCGGCTTTTATTTTTTTTACAAGTTCTTCCTTTACCTTTTTTATGTCTATTGAAATCTCGCCGGATGGTTTGCACACAAAATCCACGGCGCCGTATTCAAGCGCCTGCAGCGTGGTTTCCGCGCCTTTAGGGGTATACGCGGAGAGCATGATAACGGGAGTCGGCGTTTCGCTCATTATGTAGCCAAGGGTGGTAAGGCCGTCCATTTTTGGCATTTCCACGTCAAGGGTTATAACATCCGGTTTTAACTCAAAGGTTTTCTTAATGGCTTCCTGGCCGTCTTTGGCAGTGTCAATAACTTCAATTTCATCATCTTCCTGAAGCATCTGGGGTATTACTTTTCTCATAAAAGCGGAATCGTCAACAACAAGTACCCTTGTCTTTCCCATTTATCAGCTCTCCTGCAGTGTTCTGTCAACCGCCTCCAGAACCCTTGCCGGCTGAAAAGGTTTGATTACAAAATCCTTGGCGCCCGCCTGAATGGCCTCTATGACCATTGCCTGCTGGCCCATCGCGCTGCACATAAGTATTTTTGCCGAAGGATCCTCCGCCAGTATCGCTTTTACCGCTTCTATGCCGTTCATCTCGGGCATTATGATATCCATGGTGACAAGGTCAGGGCGCAGCTCTTTATATTTTTCAAGAGCTTCTTTTCCGTTTGAAGCTTCGCCCACAACCTCAACATCCTTTTTCTTAAGGATATTTCTCAGCATGCTTCTCATGAATTTTGTGTCGTCAACAATCAGGACTTTCTTCAATGCCCGCCTCCATCATGGATATCCCCTGAATTTCGGAATTTTCCTCTTCAGAAAATATTTTTTCTATATCAAGAAAAACCACTATCTTATCGTCAAGCTGCACGACGGCTTCTATGTATTTGCCTCCGACGCTTACTATTGAAGGAGGCGCCGGCAGTATCTGCTCTTCAGGTACGGAAAGCACCTGCGTCACTTCATCCACAATCACTCCCGCAAGCTGGCTGCCGTGCATTTCTATTATTATTATCCTTACGTTTTTTCCGCGCGCGTCTTCGTGCAGTTTAAACCGCTTGCGCAGGTCTATTATCGGTATTATCTTTCCCCTTAAGTTTATCACGCCTTCTATAAAGGACGGCGCAGTGGGCACCGGCGTTATCTGTTTAAGCCTTATTATTTCCACAACCTTCATAATATTAAAGGCAAATTCCTCGCCTTTCAGCCTGAATCCCACTATTTTCTTTTCCACTTTTTACTCCGTCTTAAATTTGGAAACAGATTCGCGGAGCGTTTCCGTCATCTGCGCCAGTTCCTGCGCCTGCGCCGCTATTTCCTGCATTGACGCCGTCTGTTCCTGCGTGGACGCCGAAGCCTGCTGGGTTCCAGCGGCGGTTTGTTCGGACACAGCAGCTATCTCTTCAACCGCTTTTACAACTTTATCAGTATCCTCTGCCTGCGCTTTTGTAAGGCTGAATATTTCATTGGCAAGCGCGACCACTTTTGTGACAACGGTATTTATTTCTTTTAAAGCCTGGCCGCTCTCTTTTACCACGGTTTTGCCCTCTTCGGTTTCGCGCACGCCGGTCATTATGTCCACCACCACCTGGGCGGTGCGTTCATGAATGTCTTCAACAAGGCCGGCTATTTCTTTGGCGGCATCGCCGGACCCTTCCGCAAGTTTTCGTACCTCTTCCGCCACAACCGCAAAACCGCGCCCCGCCTCTCCCGCGCGCGCCGCCTCTATGTTGGCGTTAAGTGCAAGAAGGTTGGTTTCGTCGGCGATTTCGGTTATTATATTCACCACTTCTTCTATCTTTTCCGAATACCTCTTAAGTTCCTCTATGGAATCCTTTGCCTTGCTTGTGACCTGCACAATATCGTCAATTTTTACAATTGTCTGCTTTACCGCTTCCATGCCTTTTTCGGAAGCATCCTTGGCTTCGTTGGCAACGTTTAACACGTCTTCGGATTTCTGCGCCACAGTCTGGATTGAATCCGACATGTTTTCCATAATCCTTGAAGTTTCAACCGTGCGCTCCGCCTGCTGTTCCACTCCGCGGGCTATCTGCTGGACAGTGGAGCTAATTTCCTCCGCCGACGCGTTTATCTGCTGAGTGGATGCCGACAGGTTTTCCGACAGCATCCTCATATTGTCAATTGACTCCTTCATCTGCAGAAGTATTTTTTTCATTGAAGAAGTCATCTTGTTTATAGGCCTTGCAATAACAGGCAGAAAACCGTCCTTTTCCTCCACCTTTGTGGTTAAGTCTCCGTCCGCGACCCTGTCAAAAAAGAAAGCAACATTGGTAAAAGCGTCTATCACGGCTTTTGCACCCATAAAAACAGCTGCGGCGCCCGCAAGTGCAAGCACGCCTATGGTGAGCATAAAAAACATAAAAGGTTTTTCATACAGCCTTAAAAAATAAAGCGACGAAGCCAGGACAATACCCGTCAACACCGCGACCGACAGGTTTATTATAAGCATCTTCTTCAGAAAAAAACCTTTTTTACCGCTGTTATTTCCGGCCATCATTCCCTCACACTATTTTAATATCCCTGCCAAAACTTCTGACCTGCGCCTTTTTTTCCGCCACAAAATATTCTATAGTCCTGCCGTAATTGCTTCCGGTATCCTCCCCAAGAATCGGGATACCCTTTCTTTCAAGAATTTCTTTTGCTTTTTTTATGTTCCTTGACCCTATTGCGTCAGATTCGTTTCCTATTTCAAACATCCTTGCGCCCCCGAATATCTTGGCGCGCATATTTTTTATGTTAACCCCCAAATCAATCATTGATTTGACAAGGTTCTCTATTCCCGTGTCCGCGTACCTGTTTTTATCGTGTGCCTTGCCCATTTTTTCCGGAAGCATTGCGTGAAGCATTCCCGCAAGCGGTTTTTCCTCGTCAAAACATACAACCACAATGCAGGATCCTATCCCGTAAGCGGTTAAAACTTCGCCGCTTACTCCCGTGTGCAGCTCTCCCATTCCAACCTTAATGCATTTAACGGCCATTTATTTTTCAGGCGCCGCTTGCCGTATTGTCAAGCGCCTTTAATATCTTACGCATGGATTCTTCATCAGGAATCAAAAAAACCGTTGTCTGTATCTTGGCGGTTTCTTCAACCATGTCGGTTTCTATCAGCAGCGCTTCCGACCCGGTTTCGGCTATTTCCGCGGAAACCGTCTGAAATATCGCTTCTACCATGTCAACAGCCAGCGCCGGAACCGACGGCACGGAATTCAGCCCCATAAGTTTGGCTATCGCGTTCATATATGATGATATCAGTATGTTCCCTATCTCCCTAAGCGCGGACTGTTCATTTTCCCCGAATTCTTTTGTGGTCCCAAGGCTGCGCCTCATTAAAAGGTCAATAATTAAAAACACTTTGTCCTGCGGAAATATCATCAGCGCCCGCCCTGTGACATCCCCGAAAATTTTCAGGTAAACAGCGGCCACTATCTGATTTTTTATCCCTATCCTGTCAACCATTTTATCCGCGGGCACCATAACAACTTCCGGCACGCTTAAAGAAACATCCTTGCCCAAAAGCTGCGAAAGCGCGGTGGCCGCGTTGCCCGCGCCTATATTTCCCATTTCGCGCAGCGCGTCTTTGTGATAGTCGCTAAGTTTAATTGGCATTTATGCTCCTATTATTTTTCTTACGGTTTCAAGCACGTTTGATTGTTCAAAAGGTTTTACAATGTAATCTTTAGCCCCCGCCTGAATGGCTTCAATTACAAGCGCCTGCTGCCCTATGGCGCTGCAGATAAGGACATTCGCGGCCGGATAATCTTTCATAATCTCCCTTAAAGTGTCAATACCGCCCATTTCAGGCATTACCATATCCGAGATAAGCATGTCAGGAAGAAGTTTCTTATAAAGTTCAACAGCCTCGCGGCCGTTGCCCGCTTCCCCCACCACTTCATACCCGCCCGAAGTCAGTATATTTTTCAGCATCATCCTCATGAACGCCGCGTCATCGGCTATTAATATTCTTTTTGCCATTTAAACATTTCCTCCATATGGAATTTATATCAAAGGGCGTCTTCTTTTCTTTCGCCCGTCCTTATCCTTACCGCGTCAATAATTTCCGAAACAAATATTTTGCCGTCCCCTATCCTTCCGGTCCTTGTGCATTCCAATATTTCTTTTATAACCTTTTCGGCTTCGTTGTCCTTTACCACCATTTCCACCTTAGTCCTTGGCAGAAACTCCACCGCTATATCCTGGTCCTTCATCTTGTCAAGTTTGCTTTTCTGAACCCCAAAACCTTCGGCAGATGAAACCGTAAGGCCGCACACGCCGGTTTCTATCATTTTCTTCCTTAACGCTTCAAACTTTGAAGGGGCTGTTATGACCGTTATTTTTTTCATTATTTAATTATCTTCTTTTTTGCGGCTGACGGCGATAGCTGAAGTTCTTTTCTCCATATTTCAACCATCCGTATGTTTTCCTGTGACTGGGTTGCAAGTTCGCTGTTGGGATTTATTTCAACGTATTTTTTCCACATTTCTATGGCTTCATCCCACCAGCTTTTATTTCTGAACACTTCCCCAAGCCTGAAATACGCTTCGGTCATTTTAGGGTCAATTTCCAGCGTTTTATGGTATTCAATGTCCGCTTCATCCCACCATTCTTTTTTATGGTAGGCCAAAGCAAGTTTCATATGCGCCGCGGGGTCTTTGCTTCCGGACGACACGGCCAAAATAAAGCACTTTACAGCCTCGTCATAATTTCCGGTTTCGTAATATACCGACCCTAAATTAAGCACCGCATCCCTGTTATCAGGCTGTATTTCAAGCACTTTTTTATATTCTACAACAGCCTCCTGCAAATGTCCAGTATTTCTGTACGCGGCTGCCAAATCGCTGTGAATTGCCGGGTTTTTCTCCTCGTTTTGGGCTTTTTCGCTTAATTTTGTTATGGTTTCCTTAAAGACCGTGTCTTTCTTTTTGGCGGCTTCAAGGTTCTTTCTGGCCACATCATAACCCGGCTCTATTTCCAGCGCTTTTTCAAAATATTTCACGGCTTCAATGAAAAAATTCTTTTTATACAAAGCCACGCCAAGGTTGTTATAAGCCTTAAAGTATCCCGGGTCTATTTCAGCCGCTTTTTTATAGTATTCAATGGCAGTATCCAAATCGCCCATATTTTTGTATGAAACGCCCATGCTGTTGTAGGCCACCGCGTTATTAGGCTGCATGGAAATAACCTTCTGATACTCTATTACCGCTTCTTCATTTCTTCCCTTATCGGTCAGGACAAGGCCAAGATAAAGGTTAATCTCCGGCCTTCTCATGTAATGCGGCTGCAGTTCAAGCGCGCTTCTGAATTCAGTCACCGCTTCATCATACCGTTTTAATCTGTAATAGCACGTTCCAAGATAGTAGCGCCCTTCTGTATCATACGGCTCCTTTTCCAGATGCGCTTTTAATTTTTTTACCGCATCATCCAGAAGGTCCTGTTTTATGAACACAACAGCCCTTTCAAGTTCTATCCTTCTGAATTCCGGATTTTCCTCCTCCACCGCGTCAAGCACGGCAAGCGCTTTTTTATAATCCCCCATTTCCCTGTAGGCCACGGCTATGTTAACCTTGGCATCCGCCATTTCCGGGTCTATTTTAAGCGTCTGCTTAAAAACTTCAATAGCGTCGCTTAAAAGGTGTTTTTTAATAAGAAGCTCGCCGAAGAAATTATAATACGCGGGATTCGCGCCGTTGTGGGAAATCGCTTTTTTTATCTCCCTTATCGCGTCGTCGGTGTACCCCTTCATCTTATTTACGCGGGCAAGGTTGTAATACGCCTCTTCTTTCCTGTCTTCATTCATTGATTCCACGAATTTCTCGCGCTTCTGGGACTTTTCGTCAAAATGTTCTATTACAAGCGTCTTGTTGGACTGCACAAAAGAAGGGTTAAGTTCAACAGCCCTGTTATAACACATCTGCGCTTCTTCGTCTTTGGAAAGCTCGCCGTATACAAAACTTAAGTTGTAATACGCAAGCGCGTATTCCTTGTTAATCTGAACGGCTTTTTTAAGTTCAGCCTCCGCCTCTTCGTAAAACCCTTTTTTATAAAGGGTCTCTCCAAGGTTGTTCCTTATTTCCGCGTAGTTCGGATACTTTTCCAGGGCTTTTTTGAAAACTTCTTCCGCCTTGTCGTACTCGCCTGTGTTTTTATAAATAACGCCCATCAGGTTCCTTGCAAGAAGGTGCTCCGGATTAAGCTCCAGCGCGCGGCTTAAAAGTTTAAGGCTTTCCTGATACTCCCCGGTGTAGCTTAAGGCGTTGCCAAGGTTATAGTATGTTTCAGGGTCTTCCGAATAAAACTGCACGGCTTTGCGATAGGCAAGTATGGCGCGGTCGTATATGCCTGTCTGCTTGTTTACGGATTTAAGGTTTTCCCTGGCCTGAACGTAATTCGGATTAAGTTCGATTGCTTTTTTGAAATTTTCTATGGCTTCCTGATACATGCCTTTGGAGTAATGATATACGCCAAGGTTATTTAAAGATACAGCGTCATCTTTGGTTTCTTTTTTTGGTGCATCCCCTTGTTCCGCCACTATGCGCCGTTTTCCTTTTCAGTTATCGCTTCCGGTTTAAGAAGCGTCACTATCTGCCCGCTGTCTTTTATTAGCCCGGCAATGTATTTTTTATCAGCGCTGAAAGCGCTTTTAGAAACGTTTTCAAAATCAGAAACGTTAAAATTACGCACCGTTGCCACGCCGTCCACAAGAAACCCTATTTTTTCCTCTTTCACTTCCACAATTATTACCCTTGAATTTTCATCAACAGGGCTTGGCTTGCCGAAAATTTTACCGGAAAGGCTTATTATGGGAATCACGTCTTCCCTTATTCCCATCATACCAAGTATATACGGGGGCATTCCCGGGACAGGCGTTATTTTTTTTGTTTTGATAATTTCCTTTGAATACACCACTTCAATGGCAAAATTTTCATTGCATACCTGAAAAACAATTACAAGCATCCCCTTAAGCACTTCCATTATCTGCTGTTCTCTTATCGCGCCTTTTCTTACAAGTATTTTTCCCAGCGGTTCGCCTGTATCCGCCTGCTCTCGCAGCGCATCTTCAAGCTGTTCTTTTTTTATGTATTCAGCCTGCAAAAGCAGCGTGCCAAGGCTTTTATCCTGCTTTTTTATCATTTCCATTTTATGCCTAACCGCCCAGCAGCTTTAAATTCTTTTTTACAATCTCATTGTCAGGGCTTAATTCAAGCGACCTTCTCCAGTATTTTTTCGCGTCTTCGGGCTTGCTTTCTTTAAGCGCCATATTCCCCATTTTATAATAAATATCCCCGTTTTCCCTTCCTCTTTCTATTGCCTTGTTAAAATAATCCTTTGCCTCCCTGTACATTACTTTTTTATAATAGATATTGCCTATGTTTTCCAGAATCATCACATCGTCGCCTTTTTTATCAAGCGCTTTTTTGTATTCGGTAATGGCGTCATCCGGCTGGCCTTCTTCCATATAGATATATCCAAGCGCTTTATGGACCTCCGCGTCAGCCGCTCCCATTTCCGCCACTTTTTTATATTCTTCAACGGCCTCTTTTTTCTTCCCAAGTTTGCTGTATATTTCGCCCACAAGAAGGCATACATCGCTGTTTTGCTCCGAATTTTTTGAACGCAGCAGTTCCTTTAAAGCCTGTTCAAATTTTCCCTGGTTGTAATAAAGAATGCCAAGATTATAGGCAACCCCGGTTTCGGAAGGGTTAATCTTTACAGCTTTTTCATAGTATTCCACCGCTTTGGAGTAATCCTTAAGTTCCCTGTATACATTTCCAAGCATTGAATGAATTCCGGAACTTTTCGGATTTGCCTGAAGCACTTTTTCATATTCAGCCGCGGCTTCCGTGTGTTTTTTACGGGTTTCATAAATATATCCGGATTTAAACCTTACCTCGCTGTACTCCGGTTTTAAGTCAAGTATTTCCCTGTATATTTTCAGCGCTTCGTCAAGATTGTCCATTTTAATATAAAGGTCGCCAAGGCCGTGTTTTAATTCAAGGTCCTTGGGTTTAATTTCTATGGCTTTTTTGTATTCTTCAAGGGCTTTTTCAAATTTGCCCATGTTGGCGTGCAGTTTCCCAAGTTTCATAAGGGCGTTAATATTCATCGGATTAAGCTTAAGGGCTTTGGCGTACTCCTCCGCCCCTTTATCGTAATCCCCCTTAAAGACATACGCGTTTGCAAGGTGCGAATGCACCTCCGCGTCATCCGGATTTATGGAAAGCGCCCTTTCAAACTCTGAAATAGCCTGCGCAAAATTTCTGCTGACCGTAAAAGCAAGCCCCAGGTTTATATGGTCCTGTACTGTCTGCATCTATTCTCCCTTTTCTTCTTCCAGCTTGGTAAAAATACGTTCCTTTATATTAATGCACTTAAATTTGTCCCTGTATTCCAGCAGCATAGTTTCAGTTTTTCCCATGAAAAAAATGCCGCCTTTTTTAAGCGCTTCATGAAAATACAAAAGCACGTTTTTCTGCAGTTCCCTTGAAAAATATATTATCACGTTTCTGCAGAAAACAAAATCAAACTGCTCTTTTAAATACGGCTTCATAAGGTTGGCCCTTATAAACTTGACCTTTTTTTTAATTGAATCTTTAATCCTGTAGAAGCCGCCGTCTTTAATAAAATATTTATTTCTCCTGGACGCGGCCACGTTGTCCAGGGTGTGCCCCTCATATTTTCCCTCTATGGCTTTGTATATTATCGCCTCGTCAATATCTGTCGCGTGAATTTCATAGTCAAATCCTTTGATTCCCAGCTTTTCCGCGGTCTCTTCAATGGAAATCGCTATGGAATAAGGCTCTTCACCGGAGCTGCAGCCCGCGCTCCATACGCTTATTTTTTTCATTCCGGATGACAGCATCTGCGGCAGTATATCATTTTCAAACACAATAAAGACTTCCGGGTCCCTGAAAAACTGTGTCACGTTAATGGTAAGCTTGTCAAGAAGCACTGCCATTTCACCGGAATCTTTTTCAAGCACCTTTAAATATTCCCCGTACAGCCTTAAACCCAGCGCCCTCATCCTTACCGCAAGCCTTCTTTTCAGGTAGTTTTCCTTGTACTGGTTGACATCAAGCCCGCGTTCTTTATGTATCTTTTCTTTAAGCCTGGAAAACTCCTTTATGTCATCCATTTCAGTTCAGCTGATTTCCGGCAGGCGCGCCGTTTTCCTCTTCTATAATTTCAAGGAACTTTCCGACAAGTTTTGAATCAAACTGCGAACCGGAACATTTTTTCAGTTCGTTTACGGCCGCGTCTTTTGTAAGCGCCTTCCTGTAAGGCCTGTCGGAACGCATTACCGAATACGCGTCCGCTATGGAACATATCCTGGCCCCAAGCGGGATATCCTCCCCTTTAAGCTGCGACGGATAACCTCTGCCGTCAAAGTGTTCATGATGATACAGTATTATAGGCAGTATCTCTTCAAATATATCCAGTTTGTTAAGGATGCCGACCCCTTCTTTGGGATGCTTTTTAATTATCCCGAATTCCTCTTCCGTAAGCGAAGACGGCTTATTCAGTATGCTGCTGCTTATATTTATCTTGCCTATATCGTGCAGAAGCGAGGCGTAGCGTATTTTTTCCTTTTCTTTTTCCGGCAGGCCAAGTTTTTCCGCAAGCCGTATGGCGTATGTCATTGTGGCCATTGAATGGCCGTGGGTCTCGTGGTCCTTGATGTCAATCGCGATGGCAAGGGCCTGAATTATCTTTTCGTAATTGCCTTTAAGCTTTGAAATAAGCGCGTGCTTTTCCATTATTATAAAGACCTGCTCGCTGAAAAATTCAAGTATGTAAACGTCTATTTCCCTGAAGGGCTTTTCCCTTACCGCCACCGTAAGCTCGCGCAGCTTATTTTCATCATACACAGGCACAATAACCGCGTTTAAACCCCGGGCATTTTCAATGAATCCCGTTGCATGCGCGTCCAGGTTTTTCAGAAAAAGGCCTTTTACCGCGGCTTCGTCAATTTCAGTTTTTATTACGCCGTGCATTTCTCCGTGTGAAAAAACAGAAATCATCGCGCCTTCTTTTGCCTGGTCCGCCGCGTAAACCTGCATGTGCCTTATGCCCATTATTGACTCTATGTTCCTTGAAAGCACTTTCCTTACAGCCATTGAATTTGTATCCGTCTTTATCTCGCGCAGCATATCGTGCGCAAGCATAAGCGAATTTACGACTTTATTGACAAATTCTTTTTCTTCCGAATCCGCGTTTTTCAGCGCGGCATCTTTTCTTATTTTTCTTGAAAAATCGGCAAGCACGGACAAAAACGGCATGGAAAAGAGATAAAACATAAGTTCGCCGGTTTTTAATCCGTTTACGGAATAGAAAATAAAAACCGAAAACACGGATATAAAGAGGCCGTTTATCCATGATTTCATATAGGACATCAGCACGGCAATCCCGCAGATAAAAGCGAAAACCCACTTTGCTTCCATTGCAAGGGGATTAAGCGCCAAAATAAAAACCAGAAATCCCGCCAGGACCTGTAAGGAAAGAATGCCGTTCTGCTTCATGAATGCCTCTATTTAGCAATAGTTTTTACTGCGTAACCTTCGCTGAAAACCTCGCTCTGCTCAATAACTATCGCCGTTGCGCTGCTTTTCATGGAATTAATAACCATTATGCTGCCCACAACGTGGTACAAATCCGGTTCCTTGTTTTCAGGGTCAGGTGTCTCCCTTAATACTTCAAGTTTTTCCCCGGGCAGTATGCCCTTATCCAGCCCGATGTTAATATAGACAATATCCTTGTTTTTGAAATTTAAAGGGCCCTTAACGGTTTTAATTACGCTGCCCTGCCTTTCAACATTTTTGGATTTTACCTTTCTTGAAAGTTTTGCCTGATAATCCTTGACTTCCCTGCGCAGCTTTATCTTATCTTTATTCCCTATGGGATCATAACTTTTGGTTATTACCACCTGAAAGATATTATCTTTTATGTTTTTTGTGACCCTTGCCACGCCGTTTACCTTCACAAGTTTTCCAAGCATTTCTCCGGTTTCTTTGTCAAAAATTTCCTCGGAATCGTCATAAATCATGAGTTCGCTTCCTGCTTTAACGCTTTTTCCGACGGTTATCTTGACGTAAGCCCTGTCATTCTGAACCATCATAAGTTTGTTGTCCACGGTATAAATAAACCCGTCATCCGCGAAATTATCCGAAATAAATCCGGCGCGCTCCACAAGCACATAACCCGCGCTCTGAATTTTTCCTTTTTTCTCATCCTCCACAAGTATAAGTTCGCCCTCGCCGGCATCTTCGTAATCAACCACAAATTCGCCGCCCTCGCCTCGCTCTTCAAGGTCGCCGTAATCAACGTCAGCCCTTTTTTCCTGCGGCGCGGAATCTTCCTTCTTTTTCGCTATGAATTTTTCTATCTCTGACGGCTCTGTTTCGCCGGGAAGCAGTATAATTATGCCTTCGGTATCGCCGTTTTCATCCACCACTATTGCGGGGGTTTCGGAAGGCTGCGCTGTTTCAATAGCAATAACCTTTGTTTCCACGGGTGTGGCAGAAGGTTCTGCCGCGGATAAATCTTCAGCCGCAGCCGGTATGGAAGTCGCCGTATCCTTTACCTCTTCAACGGCTTTCTGCTCTTCTATCTGCCGGGCAGGCCCGCTGGACATTATAAAATCATCGTCCTCCGCGAAAACAAGACCGGAAAAGATAAAAACCGACAGTAAAAATACAGTAATTTTTTTCATTTTTCCACCTTTCAAATCAGAAGTTGCCAAGTTCCGCAAGCCTGTCTTTTGCGCCTTTCACGTTTTTTCCTTCGGGGAACCTTTCCAGATAAGCTTTATAGGCAAACCTGGCTTTTGTCCCTTGCATCATCCTGTCAAGCACCATTGCTTTATAATAATTCATGTCATCTATCCTGTCGCTTGATTCATTTTTGTCATATTCATCATAGATATCATATGTTTCAAGGTATTTATCAATCATTTGTTTTGCCCTTTCATACTTTCCGACGGTATAAACATATTTCATGTTTTTATACAGAGCAGCTTCAAGGTCCGCGTCTTTCAGTTCGGCCCTTGATTTTTCTTCCCATTTAACGCTTATATTTTCAGCTCCCCCGACAAAAACCACGGCAATTACAACAAGAATAGCGGTAATAAAACCCAAAAATTTCATATTTCCCTCCTTAAAATTAAGGATAATAATACATCTTAATAATATCAATAATAAGATATTTTGTCAATTTTGATTATAACTGTTTTTGCAGGTATTGTTGCCCGTCAGCGGCAAAAAAAAAGCCCGCGGCATAAAACCGCGGGCTTAAAAAAATACCTGCTTATTCTTGGTTATTTTCCTGCCATCATCGCATCAACATCGGCCTTTACTTCGCCTGTCGCTTTAATGTTAAACTTTTCAACAAGCACCTTTGCCACGCCCGGTGATAAAAACGCCGGTAATGTGGGCCCAAGCCTTATCCCTTTAACCCCTAAAAACAGAAGCGCAAGCAGTACGGCAACGGCTTTCTGTTCATACCACGCTATGTCAAACGATATCGGAAGTTCGTTTATGTCCTTTAATCCGAATACCTCTTTTAATTTAAGCGCGACTACAGCCAGCGAATATGAATCATTGCACTGTCCCGCGTCAAGCACGCGCGGTATGCCGCCGATATCACCAAGCTGAAGTTTGTTATACCTGTACTTGGCGCAGCCGGCAGTTAAAATAACCGTGTCTTTCGGAAGGTTTTCCGCGACTTCGGTAAAATAACTTCTTCCGGGCTGCCTGCCGTCGCAGCCGCCCATTACCACAAACCTTTTAATGGCGCCGCTTTTTACCGCGTCAACAACTTTGTCGGCAAGGGCAAGTATCTGGTCGTGCGCAAAACCGCCTATAATTTCTCCTTTTTCAAGTTCAACAGGCGGCGCGCATTTCTTTGCAAGCGCTATCACTTCGGAAAAATCCTTTGCCTTACCCTGTTCCCTGTCTGAAATGTGCTTTACTCCCGGATAACCCGCCATTCCGGTCGTGAACATCCTGTCTTTGTAGGAATCCCTTACAGGAACAATACAGTTGGTAGTCATTAAAATAGGCCCGTTAAATGTCTCGAACTCTTTATTCTGGTGCCACCACGAACCGCCGTAATTGCCCGCGAAATGTTTGTATTTTTTAAACGCGGGGTAATAATTTGCCGGAAGCATTTCACTGTGTGTGTAAACATCAACACCGGTGCCGTCGGTCTGTTTTAAAAGTTCTTCCATATCCTTTAAATCATGGCCGGAGATAAGGATTCCCGGGTTATTTCTTACGCCTATGTTTACCTTTGTGATTTCAGGTTTGCCGTATGTTTCCGTATTTGCCTTGTCAAGAAGCGCCATCGCCTTGACCGACGTTTCGCCTGTTTCAAGCACAAGGGCGGTCAGTTCATCGGCGCCAAGGTTTTTGGGTATTGCCGCAAGCGCCTTTATCACAAAAGCAAAAACTTCATCGTCATAATAGCCAAGCATTGCCGCGTGGTCCGCGTATGCCGCCAGCCCTTTAAGCCCGAACAACATAAGGGATTTAAGCGACCTTGCGTCTTCATTTGAACTGTAGCTTAAAACCCCTGTAAGAAGCGCTTTCTGCGCGAATTCTTCCTTTGTTTTTCCTTCCCATACAGCGCAGTCAGGCGCGTTATTGTCATTTCCGGCTTTTGCCTTTAACTCTCCCCTTAACACAAACGCCTGCCTTATAAGTTTTTCAATCTTGTCATCGTCAAAGTTTGCGTTTGTGATTGTGGCAAACAGGGACTGGCACAGAAACAGCCCGTACTTTCTTTCTTTATTGCCTGTTTTTTCCGCGTAATACGATATTCCCTGTAAAAGGAATATCAGAAGGTCGTGAAGGTTTGAAGTGCTTTCATTTTTTCCGCACACCCCTTTTGCCGTACAGGCTGTGTTTTTTACCGTTTCCTGGCACTGATTACAGTACATTCCCATCTTTTTTCCTCCTTAAATTATTTTTGAAGCAGAGTTTTTATTGTCATTTTTTCAAATTCAGCGGTTACGCACCGCTCTATCCTTATTACTTCTCTTCTTAACGCGCAGCCCTCCCGGTTACAGCACGGTTTGCCCCTGAACATGCATTCTGACATTTTAAATTCTTTATGGTAAATTTTAATTAAATCTATCACTTTTATTTTAGCGGGATTTAAGGCAAGCTTTAATCCCCCTTCAGAACCCTCTTTTGATTTCACAATGCCCTTTTTTATCAAAGGCGCGATAACCCTTCTTAAGAATTGATACGGGATATTCTGTTTGTCAGAAATGCTTTTAACCGATAAATATGAATCCCCGCCGGAGGAAAGCTCCATTAAAGCCCTTACCGCGTAATCAGTATCTTTGTTTATCAGTTTCATTTTTTCTCCTTTTATCCTTAACTGATACTAAAATAGTATCAGTTAAGGATAAAAAAGTCAACAATTATTTTACAGTGTTTTTATAGCATTATGGCTTACTTCGTATTTCCGGTTTTTTCACTTTTGACAATGTTTATTATTTCACCGGCAACAGAATTTTTATCCAGCATTATCCTGTTTTTAGGGTCGCGCCTGTAAGACACTTCAACCTGCCCTGTCACAAAGTTCTTTTCGCCCACAACCACCCTTAAAGGGAAGCCTATAAGGTCGGCGTCCTTGAACTTTACGCCCGGCGATATGTCGCGGTCATCCATTATGACATCTATGCCCGCTTCTTTCAGCTCTTTGTAGAGAGTTTCGCAGTAATCCATGCCTTCCTTATATTTCGCGTTAACAACTATGATATTGACTTCATAAGGCGCTATTGCCATGGGCCAGATGATGCCGTTTTCGTCGTTGTTCTGCTCTATTGAAGCTGCCACAACCCTGGAAACCCCTATTCCGTAGCATCCCATAACCATTTCTTTGGATTTTCCGGATTCGTCAAGATATGTCGCTTTCATCGATTTGGAATACTTATTGCCAAGGAAAAACACGTGGCCCATTTCTATGCCTTTCTGTTCGTTTAATGCCCCGCCGCACTTGGGGCATTTATCCCCTTTTTTGGCAACAGCGAAATCAGCAATAAGGTTTTCCTGATAATCCCTGCCGCGGTTAACGCCTGTGTAATGATAGTCGTTTTCATTTCCGCCGGTGACTGTGTTTTTTAAATACGCGGCTGTTTCATCAACAGCCAGCCTTATTCCTTTTTCCCTTAAATTAATCGGGCCGGCAAATCCGACAGGCGCGCCGGTTTTTTCAAGTATCTCTTCGGGTGTGGCAAGGCGTATTTCGGAAGCGCCAAGCGCGTTTTTCAGTTTCACTTCGTTTATTTCCCTGTCGCCCCTTATTACCGCTCCCGCCATCTTTTTTCCGTCAACTATGTAAAGTATTGTCTTGGCGGTTTCTTCAGGTTTTTTCCCTAAAAAAGCCGCAAGTTCTTCAACGGTTCTTATATTCGGAGTATGCACTTTTGTCAAAGGCTCTTCCGCCGCGTCCACAACCGGATCTTTTTTAAACGACGCCTTTTCCATATTAGCCGCGTATTCGCACTGTTCGCAGTATATTATCGTGTCTTCGCCTGTCTCGGCCAGAACCATAAACTCTGACGATAAATTGCCGCCTATGGCGCCGGAATCGGCTTCCACGGCGCGGAATTTAAAACCGATCCTTTTACAGATTTTAACGTAGGTTTCAAACATATTTTTATAACTTTTCATCGCGCCTTCTTCGTCGCGGTCAAAAGAGTAAGCGTCTTTCATTAAAAATTCCCTTGAACGCATAACGCCGAAACGCGGCCTTATTTCATCGCGGAACTTGCCCTGTATCTGGTATAGGTTTATGGGAAGCTGCTTGTAGGAATTTACCTCCCTGCGCACAAGGTCGGTTATAACCTCTTCATGCGTCGGGCCAAGGGCGAATTCGTTGTCGTGCCTGTCTTTAATCCTCATCAGCTCTTTGCCGTAAACGTTCCAGCGCCCTGTTTCTTTCCACAGTTCCGCCGGTGACAGCACAGGCAATAAGACCTCCTGCGCGCCGGCTTTGTTCATCTCTTCCCTTATTATACTTATTACTTTCTGGAGTGATTTGAAGCCAAGCGGCATCCAGTCATATATGCCGGCGCCAAGTTTTTTTATCATACACGCGCGCAGCATAAATTTATGCGCGACTGTTTCCGCCTCTTTGGGCGTTTCGCGCAGGGTGTTTATTAAGGCACTGGAAAATCTCATTTTATTACCTCCTGAATTTATACATCCATAAATCCGTTTATTATTTTATAAACTTCATCAGTTCCTTATTAAACTCTTTTAGCAAATCTTTTTTAGGGACGCGCTTTATGATTTTGCCCTTAACGGTTATAATTCCCACTTTCTTTCCGCCGGATACGCCAATGTCCGCGTGCGCCGCTTCGCCCGGCCCGTTGACAGAGCACCCCATCACAGCCACTTTAAGCGGTTTCGGGATATACATGGTAAGTTTTTCCACGTCTTTTGCAAGTTTTATCACGTTAATTTCCGTCCTGGCGCAGGTGGGGCATGAAATTATTTCAACGCCGTATTTGCGTATGCCAAGGTTGGACAGCATCCTGTAAGCCGCGTAAACTTCCAGCTCCGGTTCTGCCGTCAGCGACACCCTCATTGTATCCCCAAGCCCCTCATATAAAAGTATCCCAAGGCCTTCGGCGGATTTTATCATTCCGGATATTTCAGTGCCCGCCTCTGTTATCCCTATGTGAAGCGGATAGTCGCGCTCTCTGGAAAAAAGTTTATAAGCTTCAATTGTCGTCATTACATCCGACGCTTTTAAGGACACTACAATATTTTCAAAATTATGCTTTTCAAAGTTTTCTATGTGCTCCATAAGGCTGGCTGTCATATTATTAGCCGCATCGCAGGAGCTTTTATTTTTAAGTTTATATTTAATATCTTTCTGCAGCGAGCCTGAATTAACGCCTATCCTTATTGCGGTATTGTGTTTTTTGGCGGCGTTTATTACGGCTGTCACTTTATCTTCATTGCCTATATTTCCGGGATTTATCCTTATCTTATCAGCGCCGTTTTCCATGGCCTCTATGGCAAGCTTATAATCAAAATGAATGTCCGCTATTAGAGGGATATTTATCTTCTTTTTTATCTGCTTTAACGCAAGCGCGGATTCATGGTCAGGCACGGAGCAGCGGACAAGTTCGCACCCGGCTTTTTCAAGTTTTTTTATCTGCTCTATTGTGGCTTTCGCGTCAGCGGTTTTTGTATTGGTCATGGACTGCACGCGCACCGGCGCGCCGCCGCCTGTTTTCAATCCGCCTATATTTACAGCTTTTGTATTATTCATAAATCTCCTTATAAATAATTACACCTTAAAAAACAGCCGCGCTATGTCTTTATACGTCACAAATACAAGCAATGCTATTAAAAGGAACCAGCCAAGCTGCATAAGCGCTTCCTGGAACTTTAATGACACGGGTTTTTTTGTTATTCCTTCAATGGCAAATATCAGCGCCAGGCCGCCGTCAAGCGGAAGCAGCGGAAGAAAATTTACTATCGCAAGGTTTATGTTGATTATCGCGAACAGCATTAAAAGGTTAATTATGCCGGTCTTTGCGACTTTATACGAAATTTCCATTACGCCTATTGGGCCTGCAACGTCCGCCGCCATTTTTCTTGTTATCATCCTGTAAATGGATTTTACAGTAAGCACGGTGAATTCCCATGTGTTGTTAAAGGCCTTTACAAAAGCCTTTGCCGGATTGTATCTTTCTTTAATGGTATTAAGCCCGGGAATAATGCCCGCCACGTAAACAGTTTCATTTTCCGATTTTTCTTCTTTAGGTGTGACATTAATTTTTACGGTTTCGCCTTTTCTGTTTACCTCAATTAACGCGCTCTTTCCCCCTGTTTTCTGAATCTGTGCCTTAAAATCATCCCAGTATTTGACCTTTTCCCCGTTGACAGATACAAGCATATCACCCTTTAACAGCCCGGAACTTTCCGCGGGATAACCTTTTTCAAAACTGTCAATGTACATTGTTTCGGCAAGCGGGCTTATACCTATAAAAGGCCTTTTTTCCTTTTCATTTAATATGGTCACTGATTCCTCTATTTTTGGAAACAGCTTTACGGTTTCTTCTTTGCCTTCGCGCGTATATTTAATAACCATTTCTTTATCGCCGGATTCTTTTATGCCCTGCGACAGTTCTTCCCAGTATTTTATTTTTTTGCCGTTAATCTCCGTCACGGTATCGCCTGTTTTTATTCCCGCAAGCGCCGCCGGATAACCGGGGCTTACTTTCCCTATCTGCGGTTTTAAAACATCGTTTCCGGCCATTAAAACCACCCAAATTAGGAAAACCGCGAAAACATAGTTCATAAATACGCCGGATACAGCCACAAGCATTTTTTTAGGGACCGGCTGGTTTAAAAAAGCGTTTTCATTTTCCGGATGCGCTTCTTCAGGATGCTCGCCTTCAAGTTTTACGAATCCGCCAAGGAAAAAAAGCCACGAAATCATGTATTCTGTTTCGCCTTTTTTAAAGGACACAATTGGCGGGCCCCAGCCGATGGAAAACTTTTCAACTTTTATCCCCTGCGCTTTGGCAGAAACAAAATGTCCAAGTTCATGTACAAGGACGGTCATTCCAAGCGCTATTATTATGTACAATACTTCAACCATTTATAATCTCCTGTGCCGCCTGCCTTGAAAGCAGGTCTGTTTTTAATATCTGTTCAAGACTGGGGTTCTTTATATTTTTATGCAATGAAACCGTTTTTTCAACAACTTCGGTTATTTTATCAAATGTAATGCGTTTTTCAAGAAAAGCGTGCACGGCTGTTTCATTGGCCGCGTTCATGCAGGCCGGCATTGTGCCGCCGGCTTTTCCGGCTTTAAGCGCGATTGAAAACGCCTTGAACTTTGAAAAATCAACCGGGCAGAAATCAAGCCTTCCTGCTTTTGCCAAATCAAGCGGTTTTACGACGCCGCGCCTTCTTTCGGGATATGTAAGCGCGTACATAATAGGAAGCTTCATGTCAGGATTGGAAAGCTGTGCTATTACAGACCCGTCTATATATTCCACAAGCGAATGCACAATGGACTGAGGGTGTATCACCACTTCAATTTTTTCAAAAGGTATATCAAACAGGTAGTGCGCCTCTATCACTTCCAGCCCCTTGTTCATAAGGGTGGAAGAGTCTATGGTTATCTTTTTTCCCATTTTCCATGTGGGGTGGGCAAGCGCCTGTTCCACTGATATTTTACTGAAATTTTCAAAAGGCGTGTTTTTTAAAGGCCCGCCGGAAGCGGTAATTATAAGCTTTTTAATGTATTCTTTTTTATTTCCCTGCATTGCCTGAAAAACCGCGTTATGCTCGCTGTCAACCGGAAGTATTACGGCTTTGTGTTTCTTTGCCTCTTTTTTGATAAGCTCTCCGGCTATTATCAGCGCCTCTTTATTGGCAAGGGCTATTGTTTTGCCTTTTCTTATCGCGGATAAAAGCGGCACCATTCCCACGGCGCCCACCACGGATAACAGAACCACATCCGCTTCCTTTAATACCGCAAGTTTTATCAGCCCTTCAATGCCTGATAAAACTTTTACGCCTTTAAGTTTACCCCTTAAATACCGCGCGGCGCCCGCGTTAAGCATTGCTACATATTTGGGTTTGTATTTTTTTGCCTGGCTTATCATCTCTTTGACATTGTCGTTTGCCGAAAGGGCGACAGCCCTGTAATCCGAAAGCGGCCCGTCAAAAAGTTCAAGCGCGGATTTTCCTATGGATCCTGTGGAGCCAAGTATGGCTATTTTTTTCAAGGTTTATCCTTTTATTACATTAAAAAAGTTTTTATGTAGAAGTATAATACCGGAGCGTTAAACATCATGGAATCAATTTTATCAAGGGCACCGCCGTGCTCCGGCAAAAGGTCTGATGAATTTTTTACGCCCGAATACCTTTTAATCACCGATTCCGCAATATCGCCTATCTGCCCGGTTACGGACAATAAAAGCGCCAGAATCATTACGTGATGCAGGGCGATAAAACCTTTTGGCAGGACAGTATAGGATATTATCGCGGCAACAATAACATTTATGACAATTCCGCCTATGCACCCTTCTATTGTTTTGCCCGGCGACAGTTCCGGAATAAGTTTGTGTTTGCCGATAGCCGAACCCACAAAATACGCCCCGCCGTCATAAGTAAGCGTTAAAAGGCCAAGCAGAAAAACCCACCAGCTGCCTCCCGGTTCTATGAACCTTAACAGTATTCCAAACGAACCAAGAACAGTAATATAAAACACCGGCCCAAGCGTATTAAATACCCTTGGCAGTTCAGCGGTGTCTTTTTTAAGTATGACCATAAAAAACAGCCCCATTATAAAAAGGGCGCTGGCAAAAAATATGTATGACTTTTCCATCTGCATTGTGATTAAAGCAAGTATTACAAAAGATATGGCAAGCCCTGTCAGCCTGAAATTTTTGTCGCCTTTTTTATCAAGCATTACATACAGCTCGTTTAAAGCCATTGTCAGGGCAATTATGTTAAGGCCCACAAAAAAATACGGATTTTTGTAAAAAATAAGAAAAACAAAAACAGGAAGTATAATAAGCGAAATGATAATCCTTTTAACCATTTGTCAGCCCTCCAAACCTTCTGTCGCGCGCCTGATAATTTTCAATGGCGGCGACAAGCTCTTTTTTTCTGAAATCAGGCCACAGGGTGGCCGTAATATAAAGCTCTGAATAAGCAAGCTGCCATAAGAGAAAATTGCTTATCCTCATCTCTCCGCTTGTCCTTATCATAAGGTCCGGGTCGGGAACGCCTTTTGTGTAAAGGTTTTCTTCTATCATTTTTTCGGTGATTTCAGAAGGAGCGGTTTCGCCTTTTTTCACTTTTTTTGCTATTTTAACGACGGCATTTTTAATTTCATCGCGCGAGCCGTAGTTTAACGCCAGTATCATGGTAAGGCCGGTGTTTTTTGCCGATTCTTTTTCAAGCATGTTTATTTTTTTTACGACAACAGCGGGCAGTTTTTTCCTGTCGCCTATTGATTTAAAACAGATGTTGTTTTTCATGATGGTTACGCGTTCGCGCTTTAAATAAGAATCAAGCATTGACATTAAAAATTTCACTTCAGGTTCGGGGCGCTTCCAGTTTTCAGTGGAAAACGCGTAAAAGGTAAGGTATTTAATCCCCAGTTCCGCGCAGCTTTCCGTTATTACCCTTACGGATTCAGCCCCCTCTTTATGCCCCATTATCCTGGGCAGTCCCCTTTTTTTTGCCCATCTGCCATTTCCGTCCATTATGACGGCTATGTGCGCGGGCAGGCGGTTTTTATCCACATTATTATCCTTAAATCTTCATCAGTTCTTCTTCTTTTTGCTTTGCTATGTGGTCAATGTCCGCTATGGCTTTGTCCGTTATTTTCTGTATTTTGCCTTCAGCGTTTTTTAAATCGTCTTCTGACACTTCTTTTTTCTTTTCTTTTTCCTTTGCCTTTTCATTCGCGTCGCGCCTTATGTTTCTTATGTCGACTTTTGTCTCTTCGGCCATTTTTTTCACTTTTTTAACCATATCTTTTCTTGTCTCCTCGGTCAGCTCCGGAAACCTTACTTTAAGCGAATCCCCGGTATTGGTGACCGATACCCCAAGATTGGAAGCAATAATTGCTTTTTCTATCTCTGCCAAAGCCCCTTTATCCCACGGTTTTATGTCTATTGTCTTGGCTTCTATGACCGCAAGGCTTGCCACCTGGTTTATGGGCATTTCATTTCCGTAATAAGGCACCCTGATGCCGTCAAGCACCGACGTGCTTGCCCTGCCTGTCCTTAACGCGCCAAGCTCTTTTATAAAATGTTCCGCTGATTTTTTCATTTTGCCTTCGCATTCCGCAAATATCTGATTCATAATTGCCTCCTTAGCTTATGGTGGTTCCTATATTTTTCTTCTGTACAACCTTTTTTATGTTCCCTTTTTCCTTCATATTGAATATTACAAGGGGTATATTGTTTTCCATGCAAAGCGATATCGCCGTGGAATCAATGACCTTTAAATTTTTGCTTAACACGTCCATGTATTTCATTGAAGTAAAGCGTTTCGCGTTTTTATCCGTCATGGGGTCGCCGCTGTAAACGCCGGAAACCTTTGTGGCTTTTAAGAACACTTCGGCGCCTATTTCAATTCCCCTTAAAGCCGCGGCCGTGTCTGTCGTAAAGTAGGGGTTTCCCGTGCCTCCCGCGAAGATAACCACCCGCCCTTTTTCAAGGTGCCTCATAGCCCTTCTTCTGATGTATGGTTCGGCAATCTGCTTCATTTCAATCGCGGTTAAGACCCTTGTGTGGACGCCCATCTGTTCCAGGATGTCCTGCACGGCCATCGCGTTTATAATTGTGGCAAGCATTCCCATGTAATCCCCCACCACCCTGTCTATCTTGATTTTTCCCCTTCCACCGCGGAAAATGTTTCCTCCGCCTATTACCACGCCTATCTGAACCCCCATTTTCTGAACTTCCTTTATTTCCGAAGCAATGCTGTGGATTGTTTCGTAATCAATCCCGCTGCTTTTATCGCCGGCCAAAGCTTCGCCGCTGATTTTCAGCATTATGCGTTTGTAATTTTTCCCGCCGGTTTTTTCTTTTTTCGCCATATGTATTCTCCGCCTTTTAAAAGGGTATCGGTATAATCGCAGTTTATTGGCCCGTAAAATATTATCCCCTCCCCACGTTAATGAGGAGGGGATTGTTGTTTATTATAAAACATCCGCCCTTAAATCACAATGAAATATTGAACTTTTCGCGGGTTAAACGTTTTCTCCCAGTACAAACCTTGCAAACCTTTTGACCGAGATATTTTCCCCTATTTTTCCAATCTTTTCCTTAACAAGGGTATCCACGTTTTTGGTGTCGTCTTTCACAAAAAGCTGCTCTAAAAGGCATACTTCGCTGAAATATTTGTCCAGTTTGCCCAGAACTATCTTTTCAATTATGTTCGCCGGCTTTTTTGTTTCCGCCATCTGCGCTGTGTAAATCTCTTTTTCCTTCTCTATAACTTCAAGAGGAACCTCTTCGCGCCTTACGTAAAGCGGGTTCATGGCCGCTATCTGCATGGCTATATCTTTGCACAGTTCCTTAAAATCTTCGGTCCTGGCCACAAAATCAGTTTCGCAGTTTACTTCAAGCAGCACGCCCACTTTGCCTTCGCCGTGGATATAGCTGAAAATAAGCCCCTGATTGGCCGATTTTCCCGCCCTTTTTCCGGCGGAAGCAATTCCTTTTTCGCGCAGCCACTCGCCTGCCTTTTCAATATCGCCTTCGCATTCCATAAGAGCCTTGCGGCAGTCGCCGATGCCGGCGCCTGTTTTTTCCCTTAATTCTTTTACCAGTTCAGTTGTCACTTCTGCCATTTTATATCACCTTTTTTTAGTTTTTTCTGTTTTTAACTCTTATTTCGCGCCTTCAGGTTTTTCTTTGAAAACTTCGGCGTAATTTGTAGTATCTGCAGCCGCTGCCGCAACTTCAGCCGCGTTTTCCATTCCTTCAACAGACTGTTCTTTTGTCTTTTCCGATTCTTCCTTCTGCATCGCCACTTCTTTTTCTTTTTCCATGGCCACTTTTTCTTCTATGATGGTGTCGGCCATTATCTTGCACATAAGCCTTACAGCCCTTATGGCGTCGTCATTGCCGGGGATTATTTTGTCTATTCCGTCAGGGTCACAGTTTGTGTCAACAACGGCAACCACCGGAACTCCAAGCCTGTTGCCTTCGCGGACGGCGTTTTCTTCCCTTTTTACGTCAATGATAAAAAGCGCGCCGGGAAGTTCGTTCATGTCCTTTAAGCCGCCAAGGTTATCCTGCAGCTTTTTCATTTCCTTTAACATGTTCATTTTTTCTTTTACCGGGTAGCGGTTGATATATCCGGTTGCTTCCATGTCTTCAAGCTGTTTTAAACGGGCAACCCTGGTTTTGATGGTGGAAAAATTGGTAAGAATTCCGCCCAGCCAGCGTGTGGAAATGTAAGGCATTCCGCAGCGTATGGCTTCTTCTTTAATGGCGTCTTTTGCCTGTTTCTTTGTGCCGACGAATATGACTTTTTCGCCGTTCCTTACGATTGTCCTTAAATACTGCGACGCTTCCTTGGTATACTTTAAGGTCTTCTGAAGGTCGATGATGTAAATCCCGTTCCTTGCGGCAAAGATGTAAGGTTTCATCTTTGGGTTCCATCTTTTGGTCTGGTGGCCAAAATGGACGCCTGATTCAAGCAGAGCTTTCATGGTAATCTGTGGCATGGTAGTTCCTCCTGCCGGTTTTTTCGCCTCTGTTTTCATCATCTCCCGCGGCACCCTTATGATAAAGGGACCGGCCGCGGAATCCGAAAACATGCGTTTTTTAAAAGCCTGCAAATAATATCAGAATTAGCGGGCAAAAACAAGCATTATTTTATGGAAAAAAACAAATATCCGGCAAATAATTTCATATTCCATATGTTCCATAAAAACCTGCCCGTCTGTTTTGAATAGATACAAATTATTTAAGGCAATAATATTTTTATCAAATCAACCTTTAATTCAAGCGCCTGTTTTTTAAAAGAATCCTTTTGATTATTGTTAAACCTTCCCGCCGCTGTTATCCCCCCCGTTATATTTGTTGTATACATTACAGCTCCGGCAATGCCATAAAGAACAATCCCGCCAGTGTCGTGCTCTTTGATACTGTTATATAAATTATAGGCAATTATCGCATTTACAGTAAACGCAATCAAACTATCGGCATATCTTTCGCAATACAGGTATCCTCCTCCCGGCAGAACAGCACCCAAAAAACCGGCTAACACTTCACTCTTTTGATGAACCTCTTTATATCCGTCAATATATTCCACTATAGCATAGGCGGAATCATAGAGTTCATTGCCCTTTTGAATTTTTTCAAATTCAAGTTTTGAATCAGCCCAGTCATTTAATGACAGATAATTTATCCCCTGAAGATAAGCAAGTTCGGATATTTGCAGTATTTCAGAATAGGCTTTACACAGCACAAGGGAATATTCATATTCTTTGCCGATATAAGAAGACAGTATTTTCCCTTTCGCAGATTCCGCTTTATATTTTTTTCCGCCGTTTTGAAAAATATAATCAAAAGCATCCCTTGCTTGTTCTGTTTTATCCGCCAACAAATAAGACTTTGCCACCATAAAATAAGCGTAATCCGCGCTATTTTTTTCACCGGAATAAATGTATCTTTTATATTCACCAATAGCCCTGTAATAATCACCTTGTTTAAAAAGGTAATCGGCAAAACTCGTGCCGTCATTTCCGGCAGCAGTAATACGGGTTAAAAAAAGCACAAATAAAAACATCACAAACAGCCTTTTCATTTTTCACCTTTTCCTGCACTGCAACTGGAAAATATAATATTTTCTTCAACGTTATCAACAAATAAATTCTTTTCATAATCAATTTTATACCCGCCTTCCGCCGCAAATAAATGGCATCTTTGCAGCCTTCCGGCGGTTAAAATAACACCTTCCAGCAAACCAAAGTTATTAATGGCAAAAAACGAAAATCTCGAACAGGACGGATAAAAGACACATTGAGCGCCGGATTTACCCGATATGTTTTTTTGATAAAACCTGATAAAAACAAGGGCGGTATACTCAAGATATGAATCTTGATTTAACAAAGCATTTTCCAGTTTTTCCTCGTTAAAACTATCATATTCTTTATCTGCTGCATCTTCATCCCAAAAAGCACATAAAACAGAACTTAAAAACAAAAAAAATATAAAAAAAATATATTTTTTCATTATAGCTTTCCTCTGATAACAATGCTATCTTTCGGAACAACAAAATACTTTACATATTCAGGAACTTTTTCTGTTTTTTTAAGTTTATATACCATTCTCTCCAAATATGATTCTCCGGAAATTTTTGAATATACCTCCACAAAAAGAGGAAATTTTTTATTGCCAATTTTCAGATAATTACCATACGTAACCCTCATTAAAATCGCCCGAGCAAGACCATACATAGCCACTTCTGTTAAGTTATCATCTGAATCATATTTAATTTCCAGGTTTTTTATTCCGGATCTTATTATGTCTTTTGGAACCCATTTAAAAATTACTCCGCTGTCAGAACTAATTTTTTTTACAAATATGAAACCCATGGCAGCAGGATCAATTTTTTTCACAGAAAGGCCCAAAGCGTTATTTCCTAAATTTTTATCCGATGGAATTATAAAAAGTTTATTTTCTTCAGGATAAAACACTTTTGTCTCATCTTTTTCAAAGGTTATTATTTGATGTACCGGTTTTTTAATTTCAAAAAAAACCTTGTCTTCGCGTTTGCCGTCCGATTCCAGCAGATAAAAATCTCCTGATAGTTTTTCAACAATGTCATTTTCTATTAATTCTTTTTTAAACAAAAAAGCATAATCCCCGCATACTGCTGCAGAACCGCAGAAAAAAATCATAATAAAAGAAATTATTAATTTTTTCAAAACTATCTCCGCCTTATAAAAACAAAAAAAACCGGAAATAATACCCGGTTTTTTGTTTTTATTTAAATTTAATATTAACAGCCGCTGCTTTAAATAGAAGCCGCAGAAATCAGATAAATAACACCCATAATGGCAGATGAAATTCCACAGCCTATTATCGCGTTCATCCCCTGCTCGCCTTTTCCTTCATCTTTATAGCATGATGTGTATGCCTGAAGATAATCAGATGATTTTCCCATGATTCTGTTTGCGGGCACAGACGGGCTTGCCACATAGCCAATTAAAATACCTATAACACCTAACAAACAACCGGAACCTATCCAAAGAACTTTGTTTACATCTGCCGCGGCATCCATCTGAGCCTGTGCGCAAACCGTGCCGGCTTCAGCCTTTTCCGCAAAAACAACACCGCTAAAACCGGAAACTAAAAAAGATATAACCAAGAACATTACGAATAATTTTTTCATACACCCTCCTGCGTATTTTAAAAGCTTCATAAGCAATATACAAAAACAGTATAAATTCCATATTTCTCTTATATGAACTTAAGTAATATACCCCCCCCGAGGTATTCTGTCAAGATTTTATTTCCGAATTTCTATTTTACATTCTTTTCTGGATGGAATTTTTTTGAACTGTTTTGTTACTAACATGCATAAAATTAGCGTCACTTAAATACAAACGAACACATGGCTTTATCCGGTTAACTTAGAATAGCAGGTTTTGCCTAAGGTTTGCCCTTAACGTATATAAAAAAGCTTAAATTTCGTATTTATACAGCGTCTTTAATCCGTTATACAGAAGGACGTTCGCGTAGGGTTTTACTATGCTTTTTAGCGGCTCTGTAAACCACGGGTATTTAAACATGAACCTGTAATCATCCGGCTCTTCCTGCCCAAGTATATTTTTTATTGCGCCGGCCGACACCGGTATGCTTGCCACATAAACCTTGCTATCCTTTACTTTCATGAAAGAAAGGTAAGGATAAGCGTCGTTTAACAGCGCAAGGTGCTTGCCGTCGGTCACTTCAAGTTTTAAATACAGTTCTTCGTCAATATGCTGCGTGCGTCCTGCGTATTTTATCCTGTCAACGCGCACTTCTTCTTTTACTTCCTTGACGCCGAAATATTTTTTTATGGACTGCGCGAAACCTGTTGTCATCAATATGTCTTTTTTCAGTTTAATAAGCCTGTTAAAAAGCGCCGGCCTGTCCTGCTCTGCCGCGGACTGTTCCGTTAAGACCACAAGTTTTTCCCTGTATTTTGTCTCAACAGGGGTAAGATACACCGGCAGCCCCGCCATCAGCAGGTACTGGTGAAGGTAGTCCTCTCCCTCTGTATTTGCGGCCCTTAACACAGGCACCGTAAAAATCTTGCTGAAACCCGAAAGCCTGTCTATTTTTTCGGTGTGCTCAATAAGCGCCGTTACAAGCGGCCTGATTGTTTTCTGCCCCATAATGCCGGCGCAGAAAAGTATTATTTCATCGGCCCCGCCCAGAAGCGACTGATACGCCTGTTCAACGTATATTTTTTCATCGCACATATACACGTCAAACCACGCTTTTTTAACTTTCTCTGGGGCAAGCTGTTTTATGTAGGTAAACAGCATAGAGCCGTGCACGGGCATAAACCTTGTGGTTTTAGGGTCCCTGCTTTCTGTCCCCACCGCGATTTCATCAAATAAAGGCACAAGCCTTTCAAGGTCATAACCGTTCTTATGAAAATCCTGGTACCAGTTGGGGACCTTCAGAATAAGCTTTACTTTGCTGTTTACCTTTTTGGAGGGTTCAATAACGTATTTTTTTGCCGCATCAGCTATCGCCCTGCATCTGTATTCAGCCCATGTTTTTGCGCCTTTTGCTTTTGTGCATGCCGGGCATCTGCATACGGTAAAAAACCAGTCGTCTATTATGATTTCATTGAAAATGGCTGCCGTGGTTTCAAATATTTTTTTAAGGTTTTTTAATGCGTTTTTATCGGTATAGCAGCTTGCCGCGGACGGGCCCTCATTATATTTCGCAAGGTCCGACAGGTGCGTCGTTGTCACGCAGCCGGATACCGCGTACCCTTCTTTTTCAAGCTCCTTTTTTACCTGCTTTAAAAGCGCGGGGTCGGCGCTGTAGCCGTCCCTGTATGATTCAATATAAACGCGTTTGACATTTAAGTTCTGGAATATTTTCATGAACTGCTTTATTTCGCCGCCGTAATCGCGCACGTCAAACGCGGTGAATAATAAAGAGTATGAAAAATTCTTCGGCAAAGGTTTCTTTCCCGGAATGGGCGAAAAATCAGTGATAATCGGGTCTTTGGGAACCGACAGCGGCCATTTTCCAAGCGGCCTGTGTTTTTTCGCGGGGTAACTTAACGCTTCAATGAATTCCAAAGGTTCTTTGGTTTTTTTATTTTCCTGCATTTTTTGCTCCTGTTAAAACAATTTCATTATACACCCGCGGAGCAATAGTGACAACAATTTACAGGGTACTCACCAAATCAGTTTCACAGGACAGAACCCGTGTTTCACGGGTTCTGAAGGGAATATAAAACACATTCGACAGCGAATTACTGTTCTTTATCTTCCATATATTTTTTTATTCTCTGTTTGGTCTTTCTTTCCTTGCTCTCTATTTCATTTAATTCAGCCCTGTAGAACGGCTCCATTTTTTCCATCTGCTCTATATACGCTTTCTGATCGGCCGTCATGCCGATCCCGCCGCGTTTCATCCTTTTTAAATTATCAATGCGTTCCAGCCTGCGTTCCAGCCTGTATTTTTTTATCTTTCCGTCGCGCCTGTAATTTCTTACATGTTCTATTTTTCCGCGCAGGTCCTTTATTTCATTGTATTTTTTTACAAAATTGCGGCTTAATTTTTTTGCTTTCCCGGGTTTCCTTAATTTTTTTGTTATAACCGTTTCATTATCCTTATCAAGAATTATGCTGTGAAGTTCATTGCCTTCCATATCATACCCGGTTACCGCCACGGCGCCGTCAAAAACCGCCACCTTGTCGTCATCTCCCGCGGACACCACAAACTCCGTGCCTTTTACCGCTGCCATTGCCATTTTTGTCCTTATCCCAAATTCCTCTTCTTTTGTCAGTTTTTTTACGACAGACATTATGCTTCCTTTTATAAGTTCAATAAGGGTTTTGTTTGTTTTGCCCCTTTTTAAAAGTTTAATTGTCAGCTTGCTGTTGGGGTCAAGTTTTATGATTGAAGCGTCATCAAAAATGATTTCCAGTTTTGACTGTATTTCGGTGTATACGGTATCGCCTTCAAACAGCGGGATGAATATGTCGTTGATTCTTTCCGGATAGCTTTCCCCTTTCCTTTTCAGCTGGCATTCGCCTTCAACTTCATTTATATAGGCGGCCGCGTTATCCGGAAAAAGAGCCTGTTCTGCGGCAGTAGTTTTTTTCTTTGTAACAGCCGCACCCTCTTTTGCCCCTGCAAAAACCGCGGAAGCGGCAAATATTAAAGAAAGGATAATTAAAAATGTTTTTTTCATTAAACACCTCTGTCTTATTTGGCTTAAATACCTTTTAAAATAGACGGCTGTTTATGGCTTTTTGTTTACCTGAAAAACCGAAAGCCTGCCTTTTTCCGGGCCGCATGTATGAAAATCCGCAAACACAATCTGCGAAGCCGCGGGAAAACTTTTTTTCACGGCCGCCGCGGCGTATTCCGGCGAAGTGTTTTTTACATATACCGGCGCCACTCCGTGATAAATGGCAAGCTTGTAAAAAAGGTTAATGTCATGGGTGGCAGCGGCTATGGTGTTTTTAGGCCTGTAGTCGGATACATACCTGATATCCTTTAAACTGCAGGCGCGTACCGCGACGACGCTGTTTTTTAAAACCCTTCCGCTTATGGCCGCGCCGTATGAAAGCACATTTTCGCAGTGATGGTCAGTTTCTATAAAAGCCGGCATATTGTCCGCTTTATCCATGTCAGATTCGGCTTTTTTAAGGATATCAGACATGACTTTGACGCTTTTTTCCGGATATTTTCCCATTGAAGTTTCGCCTGACAGCATGACCGCGTCTGTCCCGTCAATTACAGCGTTGTAAACATCGGTGATTTCGGCGCGCCCCGGATACGGGTTGTTTATCATGCTTTCAAGCATCTGCGTTGCGACAATCACAATTTTCCCGGCATTGTTCGCCGCTTTTATAAGTTTCTTCTGGTATTCCGGAATGTTCGCGTAGCCCGCTTCAACCGCAAGGTCGCCGCGCGCCACCATTATTCCGTCGGCTTCCGCAAGGATAGCCTTAATGTCTTTTACCGCTTCAGGTTTTTCTATTTTGGCAATGATAAGCGGGGTGTTTGCGGGTTTTAATTTTTTTATGAACTTTTTCATTTCAACAAGGTCAGCCGCGCGCCTTACAAATGACAGGCAGACAATATCAACGCTGTTATTCAGCCCGAATTTAAGGTCCTGCCTGTCTTTTTTGCTCATTGAACTTATAGGCAGTATAATGCCCGGAAGATTCACGCCTTTTCTGGAAGCCACATCGCCGCCGGCGGTTACCGTACACAATACCTCTTTTTTAACCGCATCCGCGGAAATGACTTTCAGCTGGACCATTCCGTCATTTATAAGTATCTCTTTTCCTTTTTTTACATGTTTGTATAAAACCGGCACATCTATCGGGATGACCTTTATGTCGGCATCAGAGATAAATTTTCCCGCGCATGAGATTTTAACTTTATCCCCTTTTTTAAGGGTGACAGAAGCCGGTATTTTGCCGATTCTTATCTTTGGCCCCTGCAGGTCCTGCATGACAGCCGCGTGAAAACCCTGCGAGCGCAGTTTTTTTACATAACCAAGTATCCCTTTGAAAAAACCGTAGTCCCCGTGCGAAAAATTCAGCCTGAAAACATTAACCCCGTTTTTTGCAAGTTCTGACATTTTGAAATACGAAGCCGTTGCCGGCCCCAGAGTGGCTATAATTTTTGTCTTTTTCATTTTGTGTTTTCCATTATCCATTTTATATAGTTTTCATTCCCGTTTTTTATCTCCACCACAGCCACTTCAGGCACTTCATATGAATGAAGTTCGTTCACCCTTTTGGTAATTTCCGCGGCAAGCGATTCTTTTGTGGCAATCATCATCAGTTTTTCTTCGGCTTTTTCTATGGAACCTTTCCACCAGTAAGACGAACTTATCCCCTTAATTACGCTGACGCACGACGCAAGTTTTTCATTCAGCAGGGCTTCTTCTATCCTGTCAACATCTTCCTGCCTGTCTGCTGTAACGTAAACAAAACACGGTTTATCCTGCATGGCTTATACCTCCCCTGTTTTACTTTATTACAAGTATACCATTGATACGCCCGCCGGGCGAACTAAAAAACAACCCTGTCCCTGCCGGCTTTTTTTGCCTTGTAAACATTTTCATCCGCCTGTTTTATCCTGCCGCTTATCCCGTTTAAACCTTCATTGGAAAATGCCACGCCTATGCTTAACGTTGCTTTTATGCGGCTGCCTTTATAAATGAAAACGGCCTTTTTTACGTTTGTCCTTATTTTCTCCGCCCTTCTCTGCGCTTCGGTTTCGGATTTGTCCCTTAAAAAAACAATTATTTCTTCGCCGCCGTACCGGCAGACAATGCCTTCGGGCAGCGCCGTTTCCCTTATTATAAAAGCCACCCTGTTTAATACAACGTCCCCCGCGGCGTGGCCGTAAGTGTCGTTTATTTTTTTGAAATGGTCAATGTCTATCATCATCACGGCAAGGTTGTTTCCTATTTTCGCGTCTGCCACGCCTTTCACTATGCCTTCCATATACTGCCTGTTATAAATTTTCAAAAGCGGGTCATAGTTTGCCATATGAAACAGGCAGCTTATCCAGTGCGCAAGCATTCCAAGAAAGAGCACAATTCCCATCATTGGCGCCAGCATAAGCGTTTTTTCATACGGGTCAGGGTGCATGTTCAGGTAAAACACCATAACAGCAAGGCTTACCAGGACGCTGCCAAAATTATGTTCTTCTTCAATTGTCAAAAACGAAAATATCATTGAAAGCACAAGTATAAGAAGGCTGAATGTCCCAAAATATGAATCCGTGTCCTTTTCAAAAACCGGAAAAACATTAAGCAGAAGCACGTACGCGGCAATGTTGAAAA